>Ga0137306_100020_pt1 | contig 271655 bp, 255 predicted proteins | sample Inofroosms_March_FD_97187 | JGI IMG/M metagenome (GOLD analysis project Ga0137306, IMG submission 97187) | Mouse cecal microbial communities from Vienna, Austria - N-Acetylneuraminic and N-Acetylglucosamine D2O microcosms_March | ecosystem: Host-associated > Mammals > Digestive system > Large... | reverse complement strand
TACAAGATAACTTTTCTATTTTTGTCACTAACGTGGCAATCAGTATACTGTATGAGGAAAATAGCATAAGGAAATGGATGAATTAATGGATAGAGATCAATTTAAGCTTATACACAGCGAACTAATTCAACAAGTTCAATGTATAGAAAATAATTTGAAGATAATATATGCCGCAATGTGCAAAGGAAATTTTAACAATAATTTAAAATCCGTTGAAAAGATGAATTTGGGTAAGATAGCGAGAGAACTTGAAGAACTCGACAATAGTGATGATATGCCTGAATTTTCTGAAGAAGAATACAACACAATCGATGAAATTAGGGAAATAAGAAATTATTGGTGTCATCAGTGTTACTTAGATTTTATCTATATTGAAAATGATTATGAGCGAGAGAAAGCATTTCAAAAAGTTGCTAAAAAATTGCATTATGACGAATATAGGACATATGACTTATTTAAAAAAACGGAAGAAATGCGTGTGATTATTATAAGAAAATATAGATAATGTAGAGAATGTTTATGTTTATGAGAATGAAATAAAAAATTTGAACAGAAAGGAATACATATTTATGGGTTACGGTCAAAATCTAAAAGATATTTTAGACAACAAAGGCATGACAGTAAAGGAACTTGCGCTAAAAGCGAAAATCGCTCCCACAACGCTTTATTCGATTATCCATCGAGACACTGCTATCCGTTTTGACACTGCACTTAGAATTTCTAATATATTGGATATCCCCATCAGTTCTATCTGCAAGGATAACCCCTATGACGATATCGAAACCTTACCAGCACTTCCGTCTGACAGCGAAAAGCGGAATATCAACAGTCACAAGAACGCCTATATATCAGATCGTACCGCCCGCATCTTGAAAAAGTTTGATTACACAGAACTGCCTATGGTGGATGAGTTGATTGCAGATTTATATGTACTGGATGATATCACCAGACGCGATCTGTTTGAATATGCTAAAATGCTGAAGAAAAATCATACTTCTCCCGAGAGAGCCGCTGATTTGAAAGATATAAAATAGAAATAGTATTACACTTAATACATCAACAAATATGGAAAGGGTAACATTATATTTTGTTATTGGTATATACATATGAATGAACATCTATATTTTCTTTATAATTGGTTTAAAGAAATTGATTGTGATAAAAATTTTCCTCGCATTCTTTTTCTAAATGCCGACATAATAATTGTTAAAGATCATCTTAATCATTTAAGTCAAGATATAAGCCAGACTGACCCCTTTTACAGCAAAGAATTTATGCGTCTAAAAGACCGTTTATTTAATTCATTCGGTGTAAATCCTGCTATTCATGGGATGACATTTGGTTATATTACTTCCTTATATGAAAAACAAAAACAGCCTTTCAATGATATATGGGATTATATTCACCCAAAAATCCAAAAGGTTTCCAAAGGACAATATCTCTCTGGATTCTATGCAGATGCGGCTGAAAATGCTTTTAAAGAAATCAACGCACGAACAAAACGCATATATGCAAATGCATGTCCAAATACTCCTATTCCGGACGGTGCCGCTGCAATGACAAGAGTATATTCTTCAAACAATCCCATTGTAGAATTTTGTGATAGACATACCGAGAGTGGACAAAATACTCAATTAGGTTTTATGAAAATGGCTGAAGGTGCTATGATTGCATTAAGAAATCCAGTTGCGCATGAGAATCTAAACATGTCCCAAGATGATGCAATGCGCCAGCTTATGTTTGCCAGCATGATAATGTATGAGATTGACGAAGGTGTCATTCATTCAGGTATTACTGAACAAGAATAAAATATTGTAGCCATTTTGTAGCCACTTTAGTTCCCTAAAGTGGCTTTCCACGTAAAAAGGCTTTCGGGGAAATCCCCGAAAGCCTTGATTTTACTGAATAAATTATAATTACTCGATGATAGTAGCAACCCTACCAGAACCAACAGTTCTACCACCCTCACGGATAGCGAACGTAAGACCCTGCTCCATAGCAACCGGATGGATCAAATCGATCGTCATCTCGATGTTATCGCCAGGCATGCACATCTCTGTACCTGCAGGAAGCTCGCAGACACCGGTAACGTCAGTTGTTCTGAAGTAGAACTGCGGACGATAGTTGTTGAAGAACGGTGTATGACGGCCGCCCTCGTCCTTGGTCAGAACGTATACCTGAGCGGTAAATTTGTGATGGCAGGTAACCGTACCCGGATGAGCAAGAACCTGTCCTCTCTCGATATCGGTTCTGTTGATACCACGAAGCAGTGCACCGATGTTATCACCAGCCTCAGCAAGATCAAGCATCTTACGGAACATCTCGATACCCGTTACAACGGTCTTCTTGGTGTCTTCCTTGATACCGATGATCTCAACTTCCTCGTTCAGCTTCAGCGTACCACGCTCTACTCTACCGGTTGCAACCGTACCACGGCCGGTAATCGTGAATACGTCCTCGACAGGCATCAGGAACGGCTTGTCGTTATCACGCTTCGGATCAGGAATATATTCGTCGATCGTGGACATCAGTTCCATAACCTTGTCGCCCCACTCGCCCTTAGGATCCTCGAGAGCCTTTAATGCCGAACCCTTGATGATCGGGCAGTCTGTGAAGCCATACTCCTCAAGCTGCTCGGTTACTTCCATCTCAACGAGCTCGATCAGCTCCTCATCGTCTACCATATCGCACTTGTTTAAGAAAACAACGATATAAGGTACGCCTACCTGACGGGAAAGAAGAATGTGCTCCTTCGTCTGTGCCATAACACCGTCGGTTGCAGCAACAACAAGGATAGCGCCGTCCATCTGTGCAGCACCTGTGATCATGTTCTTCACGTAGTCAGCATGTCCCGGGCAGTCAACGTGTGCGTAATGTCTCTTGTCAGTCTCATACTCAACGTGTGCGGTGGAAATCGTGATACCACGCTCTCTCTCTTCGGGAGCCTTATCGATATTCTCGAAATCCGTTGCAACGTTACCTGCTACTCTCTCAGAGAGCACTTTGGTAATTGCCGCTGTAAGAGTGGTTTTACCATGGTCTACGTGACCAATAGTACCAATATTACAATGGGGTTTGTTTCTTTCAAATTTAGCTTTAGCCATTTCTAAAGTCCTCCTTAACAAATTGGTTGTTCACGTTTCTTAGTTGTTTTACTCGCTATCTATGATTATATTAAATAACCCGTAGATTTTCAAGCATTATTTTGCCTTATCCGCTAAGACCTTCTCCTGTACGTTCTTCGGTACCTGCTCATATTTTTCAAAGAACATGGAGTAGTTACCGCGTCCCTGTGTCTTGGAGCGAAGGTCTGTGGAATACCCGAACATCTCTGCAAGCGGCACATAAGCCCTTACCATTTTACCGCCGCCGATATCGTCCATTCCTTCAATACGTCCGCGGCGCGCATTGATATCGCCAATAACATCGCCCATATACTCCTCAGGCATTGTAACTTCGACCTTCATGATCGGCTCAAGCAGGACAGGATTCGCTTTCTTCATCGCTTCCTTGAATGCCATGGAACCGGCAATGTGGAATGCCATTTCGGACGAATCGACCTCGTGATAGGAACCGTCGTATACATTTGCGGAAACGCCCAGTACCGGGAAGCCTCCGAGTACACCTGCCTGTGCTGCTTCCTCAATACCTTCACCGATTGCGGGAATGTACTCTTTCGGAATTGCACCGCCGACTACGGAAGACTCATACTTGAAGGTCTCCTCGCCGTTCGGATCCATCGGCTCGAACTTAACTTTACAATGTCCGTACTGACCACGTCCACCGGACTGCTTTGCATATTTGTATTCCTGATCGACAGGCTTTGTAAATGTCTCTTTGTATGCAACCTGAGGTGCTCCGACGTTTGCTTCTACCTTAAATTCGCGGAGCAGACGGTCAACGATGATCTCAAGATGAAGCTCGCCCATTCCTGCGATGATCGTCTGTCCTGTCTCGGAATCCGTGTGTGCACGGAACGTCGGGTCTTCCTCGGCAAGCTTCGCAAGCGCCTCACCCATCTTGCCCTGTGCATCCTTCGTCTTCGGCTCGATCGCGAGCTCGATAACGGGCTCCGGGAACTCCATGGACTCAAGGATAACCGGATGCTGCTCATCACAGATCGTATCGCCGGTCGTCGTAAACTTAAAGCCTACGGCAGCGGCTATATCACCGGAATACACCTTATCCAGTTCCTGTCTCTTGTTTGCATGCATCTGTAAGATACGTCCGACACGCTCTTTTTTATCCTTCGTCGCATTCAGCACATAGGATCCGGCATTCAGCGTACCGGAATATACACGGAAGAACGCCAGCTTTCCTACGAACGGATCCGCCATGATCTTAAACGCAAGTGCGGAGAACGGCTCGTCGTCAGAAGAATGTCTCTCGACTTCGTTACCTTCCATGTCAACGCCCTTGATATCCGGAATATCCGTAGGGGCAGGCATGAACTCCAGAATCGCATCCAAAAGCTTCTGAACGCCTTTGTTGCGGTATGCGGAACCGCAGCATACCGGAATCGCGGTACATTCGCAGGTTCCTTTTCTCAGCGTTGCCTTTAACGCTGCGACATCCGGCTCATTGCCTTCCAGATATTCCATCATCAGATCGTCGTCTAACTCACAGATCTTTTCTACTAATTCAGTATGATATAACTCGGCATCATCCTTCATGTCGTCGGGAATGTCAACGATGGAAATATTGTCACCCTTCTCGTCATTGTAGATATATGCCTTCATTTCGAATAAGTCGATGATTCCCTTGAATTCATCTTCTTTTCCGATCGGGAGCTGCAGGATGACCGGGTTCTTTCCGAGTCTTGTCTTGATCTGCTCCACAGCGCCATAAAAATTAGCGCCCAAAATGTCCATCTTATTGATGAATGCCATTCTCGGTACGTTATAGGTATCTGCCTGACGCCATACGTTTTCTGACTGGGGCTCTACACCGCCCTTTGCACAGAAGACACCGACAGCGCCGTCCAGCACACGCAGGGAACGCTCAACCTCAACCGTAAAGTCAACGTGTCCCGGCGTATCAATGATATTGATACGATGCTCGAGCGCGCCTTCCTTCGGCTTGCAGTTCTCCTCCAATGTCCAATGGCATGTCGTCGCGGCTGATGTAATGGTAATACCTCTCTCCTGCTCCTGCTCCATCCAGTCCATCGTCGCAGTGCCTTCGTGAGTATCGCCAATCTTATAGTTGACACCGGTGTAGTATAAGATACGCTCTGTCAGCGTTGTCTTACCTGCATCAATGTGCGCCATAATACCGATATTTCTGGTTCTCTCAAGTGGATATTCTCTTCCAGCCACAGGTTTTTCCTCCTAGAATCGATAGTGGGCAAACGCCTTGTTTGCCTCTGCCATCTTGTGCATGTCTTCTTTTCTCTTCACGGCTGCACCCGTATTGTTTGCAGCGTCAAGAATCTCGTTTGCCAGTCTCTCCTCCATCGTCTTCTCGCCTCTCTTGCGTGAAAACATGGTCAGCCAGCGCAGTGCCAATGCCTGACGTCTGTCCGGTCTTACCTCGATCGGTACCTGATAGGTCGCGCCGCCGATACGTCTTGCCTTTACTTCCAGCATGGGCATAATGTTGTTCATTGCCTCCTCGAATACGTCAAGCGCAGGTTTGCCGGATTTCTCTTCGACCCTGCTGAATGCGCCGTAAACGATCTTCTGGGCTACGCCCTTCTTGCCGTCAAGCATGATGTTATTGATCAGCTTCGTAACCACCTTGTTGTTGTATAAAGGATCGGCTAATACATCTCTTTTCTGAATATGTCCTTTACGTGGCACGGTTCTTCCCTCCTTATTATCATGAATAATTCATCGGTACTCACAAGTCCAAAATGCCGCGTTTCTAAAACGCCTGCACCCTAATGTGTTCGTGCGGTATTTCTGTATCTTCGCATAGAAAGCATAAAAACGAATCGTAATGTTCGCCAAATGATTCCATTCGCAGTGATCGCTCACTCCAGAATCCCAACACTAATTAGTCTGTAAACTGCGGTACTAATGGCTCCTATTTCCCTGCCTTCGGTCTCTTAGCGCCGTACTTGGAACGAGCCTGTTTTCTGTTCGCAACTCCTGCAGTATCCAGCGTACCTCTGATAATGTGGTATCTGGTACCGGGCAGATCCTTCACACGGCCGCCGCGGATTAAGACTACGGAGTGCTCCTGCAGATTGTGGCCTTCGCCCGGGATGTAGGATGTTACCTCAATACCGTTGGAAAGACGCACTCTGGCGATTTTTCTGAGAGCGGAGTTAGGTTTCTTAGGCGTAGCAGTCTTGACTGCGGTGCAGACACCGCGCTTCTGCGGAGAAGCAGTATTGATGGACTTCTTTCTCAAAGAGTTATAACCCTTTAACAAAGCAGGCGCCGTCGCCTTCTTCTCGGATGTCTGACGTCCTTTTCTTACTAACTGGTTAAATGTTGGCATTCTGTTTCACCTCCTATGATATAGACTTTTTCTGCATGCAAAAAGAAACGCATTCTTACGCACGCTAGATTATTATACTTGCCATATTTTTCATTGTCAATACACTCTTTCATCTTTTTACGCAAATTTGCAGCCGGATTTCCCATCCTTCTTTTTCGTCTATAAAGCCGTCTGTTCCACAAATTTTACTATTTTTCATTTCTACATCCTTTTTTTGTCTATTTTATCTGTTTTACTTCTCTTTTTTCCTTATTTATTATATAATTTGTTTACAATGAAAAAAGGACTTTGCTTTTTCTACTTATTGATCTTCATATTGTTAACAGCCTGCGGTTCGCCGGACGACGGTGCTTCGCATTCGGTATATGCGGATGAGGTAAGCTTTCTTGATCCTTCCGTTGACCCGTCCGTCGTAAAAGGCACGCGTGACAATTCCGTGCGCTGTCTTGTACCGGAGGCTCCCGGCACGACTGCCTTTTCGAGCAGCAATGCGCTCATCGATATCTCCAATGCCGCCGAAGGCTACATCTGTGCAGCCTACAGCGGCGGCTGTCCCAAAGTAAAGCTGCAGATCACGGGGCCGGACGGCGTGACCTACTCCTACGATATGCGCGGCGGACAGGAATACTTTCCGCTTTCCGCCGGCAGCGGCACATACACAGTCGGTGTTTACGAAAATATTACGTCCAACCAGTACTCGGTAAATCTTGTGGAGGACTTCGATATCACCGTTACAAACGAATTCGGCGCGTTCCTGTACCCGAACCAGTACTGCATGTTTGATTCCTCGTCGGAGACGGTCAAAAAAGCATCCGACCTTGCTTTTTTTGCAGATACGGATCTCGATGTGGTCACAAATATCTACAATTATGTGATCAAAACCATCTCTTACGATTACGACATGGCAGAAAATATTCAGAGCGGCTATGTCTGCGATGTGGACGCGGCACTGAAACGCGGGCGCGGTATCTGCCTCGACTATGCGGCTGTCATGACCTGCATGCTGCGCAGCCAGGGAATTCCGGCGCGCCTTGAGGTCGGCTATGCCGGAAGCGCCTATCACGCATGGATCAGCGCCTATGTCGACGAGAAAGGCTGGATCAACGGTATCATTGAGTTTGACGGTGTGAACTGGTCCCTGATGGATCCCACCTTTTCGTCCAACACGGAGCGGGAAGAATTAAAAAACTTTATCGGGGACGGCAGCAATTATCTGCTAAAATACGTTTATTAGATACTGTGAAGTATCTGCCCCCGCGGTATTCGTCAGGAACTTTCCGCGCTCCGACGTATTGCCTGTGGGAATCACCAACAAAGGAGAACGATATATGAGTGTAAAAAGAAAATTATCCAACACAGAAATCTCCTCCTTCTGCGACCAGACCGCACTGATCTTAAGTGCCGGCATCACACCGGTCGAGGGCATGCGCATTCTCCTATCCGACACAAAGGATACACAGGGACGCAGGATCATTTCCGATATTTTGGAGATCTGCGAACAGGGCGAACCGTTCAGCAAGGCACTAGCGCGGACCGGCGTATTTCCGGATTACGCAGTCAACATGGTTAATGTCGGCGAGGAATCCGGTAAGACCGACGAAGTCATGCGTGCGCTGGCTGAATATTATGCAAAAGAAGAAATGATAGCAGACAACTTAAAGAGCGCTGTCCGCTATCCCCTTATAATGATCGGCATGATGCTCATCGTGATCATCGTGCTGATCACAAAGGTACTGCCGATCTTCAATCAGGTATTCATACAGCTTGGAAGCGAGATCACCGGTTTCTCCCGCTCGCTCCTGCTGCTCGGCGGTCAGATCCGGAATTATTCAATCGTGCTGATCGCGATTCTGGCTGTGATCGTTCTGCTCGTATTGCTGGCTGCAAAAACGACCCGTGGAAGAAGACTGACGCGCCGCATACTGGCAAAATTTCCGCTGACGCGTTCCTTCTTTGACAATGTTGCAGCAGGACGTTTTGCAAACGGCATGGCGCTGACGCTCTCAAGCGGCCTCGACACCTACCAGAGTCTCGACATGGTATCGGAGCTCGTCGATCACCGGGGCATGGTCCAAAAGATCACGGCCTGCAAATCTTATATTGAAGGCGGCGATAATTTTTCAGACGCCGTGGCAAAGGCAGGCATTTTCTCCAATCTGCACGCAAAGATGATCGCAGTCGGTTTCCGCACCGGAAATGTGGACGTTGTCATGAATAAGATTTCCGAAAACTATGAAAAAGAAACCGGCGACCGGATCTATACGATCATCGCCATCCTCGAACCGACGTTGGTGATCATCCTTTCGCTCATCGTCGGACTGATCCTGCTCTCGGTCATTTTACCGCTGATGGGGATCATGACCAGTATTGGATAAAAAAAGAACGCGAAGCATTCTTTTTCAGAATTCCTTTAGGAATTAAGTCGTTCTTTGCATTTGTCGGTGAGTCAAAAAGGAGGCGCCCATGAATCGTTTTAGAAAGGGGAGGCAAAAGCTCCCGATCCTCGGAAAATTTCATCTATCCTTTCTCGCGTTTATCCTGCTTCTCTTTTTTGCTCTCACCGGTTTACAGGAGATTTCGAACAAAACGAATGACAACCAGCGCGAAAGCTTAGAGCATACACTCGAACGCAGCATTGCGCATTGTTATGCGCTTGAAGGCACTTATCCGCCGAGCCTTGACTATATCAAAGCACATTATGGTCTGACTTATGACGAAGACCGCTTTTTCGTGGATTACCGGCCCATCGGCTCCAATCTGATGCCGGATGTTACGATCATTGAAAAATAGATGCTTCCATCAACAGATCGCAAAACAGATCACAAAACGGATCGTGAGTAAAAGGAGTCCCTGCGTATGCATTTCAAAAACGAAAACAGACATATGGTCGATGTGCTTTTTGTCCTGTCCCTGTTCTGCGTATTTGCTTTTTCCGCACTGATGCTCGTGATCATCGGCGCAGACGTATACAAAAAAACAGCCGCCCACATGGACACGAATTACGCCTCGCGCATTTCTTACGCCTATCTGTCTGAAAAGATCAGGCAGAGCGACCGCGCAGATTCCTTTTCTGTCGGAACCTACGGCGACGGAGATGCATTCATGATCGGCGAAGAGATCAACGGCACGACTTATTATACCTACTTATATCAATATGACGGTAAGCTTCGGGAGCTGTTCACCAACACCCCCGAATCCCTAAATCCGTCAGCGGGGCAGGTGATCATGGACTGTCTTCATTTTTCCGTTTCACCGCTGGGAGATCATCTATTTTGTTTTTCCATGACCTCCTCCGAAGGTATAGAAACGACGCTCTATGTCTCAACACGCTGCTCTGTATCTTCCGGTCAATAGCACGGCACACACCTGATAAGGAGATCTGCCTCTATGTTTAAGAAAAACTCCTCGCGCTCCGGTCTTTTTTTACTGGAGCTCATCATTTCCATTCTGTTTTTTTCGATGGCGAGCGCCGTCTGCATCCGCCTGTTCGTGCAGGCGCATGTCATGGACCGGGACAACCGCAGTCTTACGGAGTCCGTCAAACTCTGTGAAAATCTTGCGGAAGTCTATACCGCCTCCAGCGGCGATCTTGATGCTCTTATGGAAGTCTATCCGTATTTCAGACGCGATGTCCGCTCAGCGATCTATATCGCGCCCTGGCGCGATATGCCATCGATGTATCCGCTGGAAGGTACGACAGTCTCCCGTTTTCTGCGTTCCTCCTATACGCCGTCCCCCGCGCCTGCAGAAACCAACCGTATCCATGCGGATGATTCTTCGGCGGACACGGACAGCACGGACTCAGACGATACTTTGCTTAGGGGATATGCCGTACAGGACATGCTGATGTTTCTTGACAGGGATTTTAACCCCAGCATCATCCCGCAATCCGGCGGATACATTCTGTGCCTCATTTCCTTTGAACTGCAGCCATCAGCCGGCACGCTGAAAAACGCTTCACTCGGCGTCTGGGAATATGATACCATGCGGCAGATCCCGGTAAGCGAAACTGCCGCGCTTACCGGGATCGTGGATGATGATTACTTCGAGCAGTTCTCATATCTTCCCGAAGAAGATGCGATCTATCTGCTGGACGTTACAATCTACGTACCCGATCAGGGAGGTAAATGCGAATGAAGCAAAAACGTTACGGAGTCAATGTCGGTTCTTCTTCCCTGCTCATCATCTTTGTCGTCGTCTGTCTTGTTTCCTTTGCAGCACTTTCGATCGTCAGCGCCGACTCTGATTACAAGCTGACAAAGCGGATGGCAGACCGTGCGACCAATTACTACAACGCATGCAACAGCGCCCACCGTGCGCTGGCAGATATTGACAGAACCCTGCTGTCCATCTATGAAACGAGCAGTAGCGAGGAAGAATTTTACGCACAGACAGGTTATACAAAATCTTTTGCGTATCCGGTATCCGATATTCAGACTCTGCGCGTCGTCATTGACATCCATTATCCGGCAAACGACGGGGACAGCCGCTATTCGATCACGGAGTGGAAATTGATCACGACCGGAACCTTGGAATACGACCAAAGTCTCCCGGTATTACAATAAAATCAAAGATTTTAGATGAGAAACATGGATTAGAACAGAAAAAGAACTAAGAAAGAACCGGACAAGAGCATCTGTCTGCTCCTGTCCGGTTCTTCTTTATTTCCTTCTCTTTCAGATATCCATTTCGTTCAGATATCCATTTCCATTTGCCTACTCTGTATCATCGGCAGCTTCCATGGCGAAATCATCCGCCTCTTCCTCTGCAAAATCATCTTCCATGGATAGTTCCTCTTCCACGGAAGGCCCTTCTTCCATGGAGGGCTCTTCGTCCATGAAATCATCCTCTATAGACAACTCGTCATCCGCAAATTCTTCGTCGTCTGCAAACTCTTCATTGGAAAAATCGTCTTCCGGCTCTTCCTCATCAAACGACATGACACGCTCGTCATGGCTGTCAGCAAAGGAGAATTCCTGCTCCATCATCCTCTGATTGTATGCAAAATTCGCATCGGTCGAGAGTCTGACATCACGATACCGTTTCATACCGGTTCCCGCAGGGATCAGCTTACCGATAATGACATTTTCCTTTAATCCGATCAGCGGATCGACCTTACCCTTGATCGCTGCTTCCGTCAGCACCTTTGTCGTCTCCTGGAAGGATGCCGCGGACAGGAACGAATTCGTTGCCAGTGCCGCTTTTGTGATACCGAGGATGACCTGCTTACCGTCAGCCGGTTCTTTTCCTTCCGCGACAAACTGTGCGTTCATATCCTCATAATCAAGGACGTCCACAAGCGTTCCCGGAAGGAACTCCGTATCGCCGTTGTTTTCAATGCGGATCTTCTTTAACATCTGACGCACGATGACCTCGATATGCTTATCCGCGATATCAACACCCTGCAGGCGGTATACACGCTGAACTTCACGAAGCAGATAATCCTGCACGGCACGCACACCCTTGATCTTTAACAGATCATGCGGATTCACGGAACCTTCCGTCAGCTCATCGCCCGCTTCGATCGTCGCACCATCTAAGATTTTGATGCGGGAACCATACGGGATCAGATACGTTTTCGACTCGCCAGTCTCCTTATTTTCAATCGCGATCTCACGCTTTTTCTTTGTATCTTTTACGGTTGCAACGCCTGCGATCTCGGAAATGACCGCAAGTCCCTTCGGCTTTCTCGCCTCGAAAAGCTCCTCTACACGGGGAAGACCCTGTGTGATATCGCCGCCGGCAACACCGCCCGTATGGAACGTTCTCATCGTCAGCTGCGTACCCGGTTCACCGATGGACTGCGCTGCAATGATACCGACTGTCTCACCGACCTGTACCGCCTCGCCGGTCGCCATGTTCGCACCGTAGCATTTCGCACAGATTCCCGTATGGGAACGGCATGTCAGAATCGTACGGATCTTAACGCTTTCGACCGGCTCACCCTTTTCGTCTACTCCGACGCTTAAGATCTTCGATGCACGGCTCGGTGTGATCATATGATTTCTCTTAACGATCACATTGCCGTCTTTATCAAGGATGTCCTCACAGCTGTATCTGCCCGTGATACGGTCCTTTAAGCCCTCGATCACTTCTTTTCCGTCCATGAACGCCTTCACGGTCATACCCGGAATCTCTTCAGTTCCCTCGCAACAATCCATCTCGCGGATGATCAGCTCCTGACACACATCGACCATTCGTCTGGTCAGATAACCGGAATCGGCAGTACGAAGCGCCGTATCGGAAAGACCTTTTCTTGCGCCGTGCGCCGACATGAAGTACTCGAGCACGTCAAGACCCTCACGGAAATTGGACTTGATCGGCAGCTCGATCGTCTTACCGGTCGTATCCGCCATCAGACCACGCATACCCGCAAGCTGCTTGATCTGCTGGTTGGAACCACGGGCACCGGAATCCGCCATCATGAAAATATTGTTATACTGGTCAAGACCTTTCAAAAGGACATCGGTCAGTTCCTTATCGGTCTCGGTCCATGTCTCAACGACCGCCTTGTAGCGCTCCTCATCCGTGATCAGTCCGCGCTTATAGTTCTTCGTGATCTTATCCACGGTCTCCTGCGCTGCCGCAAGCATTTCCGGTTTCTTCGCAGGCACGGTCATATCGGAGATCGAAACTGTCATCGCCGCCTTTGTCGAGTACTTATAGCCGGTCGCTTTAATATCATCAAGCACTTCCGCGGTCTTGAACGTACCGTGGGTGTTGATGACTCTCTCCAATATCTGCTTTAACTGTTTCTTTGCTACGAGGAAATCCACCTCGGGCTTTAAGAAATTCGCCGGATCGCTTCTGTCAACATATCCTAAGTCCTGCGGAAGGATCTCGTTAAAGATGAGTCTTCCGAGTGTGGACTCGATCAGTCCCGTGACGGTCTCGCCCGCATCGTTGACCTTGCTGACTCTGACCGTGATCCGTGAATGCAGCGTAATATAATGGTTCTCATACGCCATGATCGCTTCGCTCAGATTGCGGAAGAATTTGCCTTCGCCAAGCGCACCCGGACGCTCTTGTGTTAAATAATAAATACCGAGTACCATATCCTGTGACGGAACGGCAACGGGGCCTCCGTCCGACGGTTTTAACAGGTTGTTCGGTGACAGGAGCAAGAAGCGGCACTCTGCCTGTGCTTCCTGCGACAGAGGGAGATGCACTGCCATCTGGTCTCCGTCGAAGTCCGCATTGAACGCGGTACATACAAGCGGGTGCAGCTTGATTGCCTTACCCTCTACCAGGATTGGCTCAAATGCCTGAATTCCCAGTCTGTGCAGTGTAGGCGCACGGTTCAGCATGACCGGATGCTCGGTGATGACTTCCTCCAACACATCCCATACCTGATTATCCCAGCGCTCCACGAGCTTCTTTGCATTTTTGATATTCTGGGAGATGCCGCGCGCGACAAGCTCCTTCATCACAAACGGTTTGAACAGTTCGATCGCCATCTCTTTCGGCAGACCGCACTGGTAGATCTTTAATTCCGGACCTACGACGATAACGGAGCGTCCCGAATAATCGACACGCTTACCGAGCAGGTTCTGACGGAACCGTCCGGATTTTCCCTTCAGCATATCGGACAAGGACTTTAACGCCCTGTTTCCCGGTCCGGTCACGGGACGGCCGCGCCTGCCGTTATCGATCAGCGCATCGACCGCTTCCTGAAGCATTCTCTTTTCGTTGCGCACGATGATATCCGGCGCTCCCAGATCCAACAGTCTCTTTAAGCGGTTATTTCTGTTAATGATCCTGCGGTACAAGTCATTTAAGTCGCTCGTTGCAAAGCGACCGCCGTCAAGCTGTACCATCGGACGTAAATCGGGCGGAATGACCGGAATCGCATCCATGACCATCCACTCTGGCTTATTCTCGGACTCGCGGAACGCTTCAACGACCTCCAGACGCTTAATGATACGCGCACGTTTCTGACCGCTCGACTCACGCAGTCCTGCCTTTAACTCTTCTGCTTCTTTCTCTAAATCAATTGCCTGAAGCAGCTCCTTGATCGCCTCAGCGCCCATTCCGACACGGAATTTTCTGTCGCCAAAGTTTTCCTTTGCGTCCTGATATTCTTTCTCGGACAGAATCTGCTTGTATTCCAGATTGGACTGTCCGGGGTCTAATACGATATAAGAAGCAAAATAGAGCACTTTCTCCAGCACGCGCGGGGACAGATCCAAAATCAGTCCCATGCGGCTCGGAATTCCCTTAAAATACCAGATATGGGACACGGGCGCGGCAAGCTCGATATGCCCCATGCGTTCCCTGCGGACGCTCGATTTGGTCACTTCCACACCGCACCGGTCGCAGACAACGCCCTTATAACGAATCTTTTTATATTTACCGCAGTGACATTCCCAATCCTTGTTCGGTCCAAAAATGCGCTCACAGAAAAGTCCGTCTTTTTCGGGCTTTAAGGTTCTGTAATTGATGGTTTCCGGCTTTGTAACTTCTCCTCGCGACCATTCTCTGATTTTTTCAGGTGAAGCCAGCCCGATCTTAATGGCATCAAAAGTCATCGGCTGGTATCCTTCATTTCTTGTCTCTGACATTATGGCACTCCTTCCATCCTTTTCATCAAAAACAGCTTTTACTCTTCGTCAGAACCCTCATAGACGGCTTCAAATTCGGTTTCGTCCTCCGCGTCCTCGTCAAAATCGTCCACTTCCGCTTCGTCCTCCGCGCTTACGAATTCGCCGCTCTGCGCATCGATTTCCTGCTTCTGGAAGCCCATCGCACCAAGCGGTTCCTCCTCATAGCGGTTGAACCTGCGGGAATCTCCCTCCAGTACGTCCCTGAAATCCGTCTCACCATAATCAATGGACTCCATGATCTTGACCTCGGACGCGTCGTCGCGGAGTACCTTGACGTCCAGACCGAGCGACTGCAGCTCTTTCAATAATACCTTGAACGATTCCGGTATACCCGGCTCCGGAATGTTATCACCCTTAATGATCGCTTCGTACGTCTTGACACGGCCGACCACATCATCGGATTTTACGGTCAGAATTTCCTGAAGCGTATAAGATGCGCCGTATGCCTCAAGCGCCCACACTTCCATTTCTCCGAAACGCTGACCGCCGAACTGCGCTTTTCCGCCGAGCGGCTGCTGCGTTACTAAGGAGTACGGTCCGGTGGAACGCGCATGGATCTTATCGTCAACCAAATGGTGCAGCTTTAAGTAGTGCATATGCCCGATCGTAACCGGTCCGTCAAAGTATTCGCCGGTTCTTCCGTCCCGAAGCCTTACCTTACCGTCACGCGAGATCGGCACTCCCTTCCAAAGCTCCCTGTGATCCCTGTTATCAGACAGATACTGCATGACTTCAGGCAGCAGCTCCTCTTTATGCTTCTTTTCAAACTCTTCCCAGCTTAAGTTGACATAGTCGTTCGCCAGATCGAGCGTATCCATAATATCATCCTCTTTTGCACCGTCAAACACGGGTGTGGCAATATTAAAGCCAAGCGCCTTTGCCGCAAGGGACAAATGAATCTCCAATACCTGTCCGATGTTCATACGCGAAGGCACGCCAAGCGGATTTAACACGATATCAAGCGGACGTCCGTTCGGCAGATACGGCATATCCTCAACAGGAAGCACACGGGAAACGACACCCTTGTTACCGTGACGCCCGGCCATTTTGTCTCCGACGGAAATCTTTCTTTTTTGCGCAATGTAAATACGGACTGCCTGATTGACACCCGGGGACAGCTCATCGCCGTTCTCCCTTGTAAATACTTTAGCGTCCACAACGATACCATACTCGCCGTGAGGCACCTTTAGCGAAGTATCCCTGACCTCACGCGCCTTCTCTCCGAAAATCGCGCGTAGCAGTCTCTCCTCCGCAGTCAGCTCCGTCTCACCCTTCGGCGTCACTTTGCCGACCAGAATGTCTCCTGCACGGACCTCAGCGCCGACGCGGATAATACCGCGGTCATCTAAGTCTTTTAACGCATCATCGCCGACACCCGGCACATCGCGCGTGATCTCCTCGGGTCCGAGCTTCGTATCGCGTGCTTCCGCCTCATATTCCTCAATATGAACGGATGTATAAACGTCATCCTGCACAAGCCGCTCGCTGAGCAGCACGGCATCCTCGTAGTTATAGCCCTCCCATGTCATGAAACCGATGAGCGGGTTCTTGCCAAGCGCAAGTTCGCCCCGGGCGGTCGAGGGACCGTCCGCGATCACTTCCCCTGCCACAATACGGTCTCCCTTGAACACGATCGGCTTTTGGTTATAGCAGTTGCTCTGATTGCTTCGAACAAACTTTGTCAGATGGAATTCTTCTTTTTCTCCGTCATCGTAAGTCACGCGGATCACACGGGACGATACATAGTCAACCGTACCGTTTTTGCGTGCGACTACACAGACGCCGGAATCGACCGCAGCCTTCGGCTCCATGCCCGTACCGACCACCGGCGCTTCCGTCATCAGAAGCGGAACTGCCTGCCTCTGCATGTTCGATCCCATCAGCGCGCGGTTCGCATCGTCGTTCTGCAAAAACGGAATGAGCGCGGTCGCAACGGAAAAGATCATTCGCGGAGACACATCCATATAATCAAACATCGTCTTGCTGTATTCCTGTGTTTCATCCATATAACGGCCCGACACCATATTGCGGAGGAAATGTCCTTCCGCATCAAGCGGCTCCGAAGCCTGGGCAACATGGTAATTATCCTCCTCGTCGGCCGTCATATAAATGACGTCATCCGTTACGCGCGGATTCTCAGGATCGGATTTATCGATCTTGCGATACGGCGCTTCCACAAATCCGTATTCATTGATCCTCGCATAGGACGCCAAAGAGTTGATCAGACCGATGTTAGGTCCTTCAGGCGTCTCGATCGGACACATTCTGCCGTAATGGGAATAGTGAACGTCACGCACCTCAAATCCCGCGCGGTCACGCGAAAGACCACCCGGCCCCAACGCGGAAAGACGTCTTTTATGCGTCAGCTCTCCGAGCGGATTGTTCTGATCCATGAACTGGGAAAGCTGTGAAGAACCGAAAAACTCCTTCACGGCAGCCTGCACCGGCTTAATATTGATCAGACTCTGCGGAGAAATATCATCCGTATCGTGCGTCGTCATTCTCTCGCGCACGACTCTCTCCAAACGGGAAAGGCCAATGCGGTACTGATTCTGCAGCAGCTCGCCGACTGCACGGATACGGCGGTTGCCCAAATGATCGATATCGTCCTTTGTCCCGATACCAAACTCCAAGTGCATATTATAGTTGATGGACGCAATAATGTCCTCTTTGGTAATGTGCTTCGGTACAAGCTCATGCACATTTTTCCGGATCGCTTCTGTAAGCTGTGCATGATCCTCCCCATACTCATCCAAAAGCTGGCGCAGTACCGGATAATACACCTTCTCGCGGATACCAAGTTCCGCCGGGTTACAATCCACATGGCTCGTCAGTTCGACCATCATATTGGAAAGAATCTTTTCGTTTCTCTCCTCTGTCTGGATCCATACAGCCGCAACAGCCGCATTCTGGATACGGTCAGCCAATTCCGCCGTGACTTTTGTTCCTTTTTCCGCAAGCACTTCTCCCGTGGACGGATCTACAACATCCTCCGCAAGGATCTGATGCCGGATACGGTTACGGAACGCCAGTTTTTTATTGAATTTATATCTTCCTACTTTTGCAAGGTCATAACGTCTCGGGTCAAAAAACATGGCATGGATCAGGCTTTCCGCACTGTCCACGCTCAGCGGCTCGCCCGGACGGATCTTTTTATATAACTCTAACAGACCCTCCTGATAGTTCTCAGCAGTGTCCTTGGTAAAGCTTGCCTCAATTTTGGGCTCGTCACCGAACAGCTCGCGGATCTCTTCATTCGTGCCAATTCCGAGCGCACGCAATAAAACCGTGATCGGCACTTTACGCGTACGGTCCACACGTACATAAAATACATCGTTGGAATCCGTCTCATACTCAAGCCATGCGCCGCGGTTCGGAATCACCTGACAGGAAAACAGCTGTTTACCGATCTTGTCATGCTCTACGGAATAATAAATGCCGGGGGAACGTACAAGCTGGCTGACGATAACACGCTCTGCACCATTGATAATGAATGTGCCCGTTTCGGTCATCAAAGGAAGATCGCCCATGAAGATCTCATGCTCGCTGATTTCCTCTTTCTCTTTATTGTAAAGGCGCACTTTTACCTTGAGAGGTGCCGCATAATTGGCATCGCGCTCCTTACATTTCTCAATAGAATACTTTACATCGTCCTCACAGAGCTCAAAGTCTACAAACTCAAGGCTCAGGTGTCCGCTGTAGTCCTCAATCGGAGAGATGTCGTCAAACGCCTCTTTTAAGCCTTCCTCCAAAAACCATTTGTAGGAATCTTTCTGAACCTCAATGAGGTTCGGCATTTCCAATACCTCTTTTTGCCGTTGATAACTCATACGCATGCCCCTGCCGGAGGCAATCGGACGTATTCTGTTCTTCTCCATTGACAATTCACCCCGTTCTTCCATAAAAATCTTCATTCTTGCCACAGCCCGCGAATTTGTGCCAATAGGCACAAATTTGCCTATCACACCACAATAACGCATCATCCAGTTTAACACAAGTCAAGTGCCGAGTCAACCAATAATTTCGTTTTCAGAAAAGACTTATTAAAAACTTTATATAAAAAAGAAAATCGCCATGCTCCTCCACCCATGTGAAAAAGCACGGCGTATTTCTCTTTTGTCCCGCAGACACGATTACTTTAATGTAACCTTTGCGCCCTCAGCTTCAAGCTTCGTCTTGATGTCCTCAGCTTCTTCCTTAGTAGCTGCTTCCTTTAACATCTTCGGAGCGGAATCAACCAGATCCTTTGCTTCCTTTAAGCCAAGACCTGTTGCCTCACGAACGACCTTAATAACCTTGACCTTGTTCGGGCCAACCTCTGTCAGCTCAACGTCAAACTCGGTCTTCTCCTCAGCTGCATCCGCTGCTGCACCTGCACCTGCCGCTGCAACGACAACACCTGCTGCTGCAGATACGCCGAATTCCTCTTCACAAGCCTTTACGAGATCGTTTAACTCTAATACGGTCAGTTCTTTGATCGCATCAATGAATTCCTGAGTTGTCAACTTTGCCATTTTATTTTCCTCCTTACATTCTTGATCAAATGTTTTTGTTTCCGATAATTGTTGTTATTCTGCAGCAGGCGCTTCCGCCTCTGCCGCCGGAGCCTCTTCTGCAGGCGCTGATGCCTCGCAGTTCACCGCTCCGCCCTTCTCCGCGATCTGGTTCAATACGCGTGCGAGGTTGGAGATCGGAGACTTCATGCTGCCAAGCAGTCTGGAAAGCAGTTCCTCTCTGGAAGGAATATCTGCGATCTGACCAATGCCTTTTGCGTCGTACAATACGCCGTCAACCACACCGCCCTTGATCTCAAGCTTCGGTGCCGTCTTTGCGAATTTGCACAGCACGCGTGCCGGTGCGGTCGCATCACTCTCGGATACTGCCATTGCACTCGGTCCTTCGAGATACTTCGTAAGCTCCTCAAAGTCTGTTCCCTTGAACGCAAAATTCATCATTGTGTTCTTGTAAACTTTATAGCTGACGCCCGCTTCCCGAAGCTGCTTACGGAGTTTCGTATCTTCTTCCACAGTCAGACCACGGTGATCTACCAAAACGACCGTCTGCGCGCTTTTGAGCTTCTCGGAAATTTCTTCCACTACCGGTTTCTTCAGTTCAACCTTTGCCATGTTCTTACCTCCTTATAGATTTTGTATCGCTTACGCCGATCAGGAGTGTGACAGCCGGATTCCGCTATCGGCGGTCTCCTGCTGTTATGAATGAAAAACCTCCCTGCAAAGACAGGGAGGCATAAAAGTTTTGTTCACTCTTTCTTCCCTCGGCAGGCGCTGTGCTTACGCCGCCATGCGGCACCTGCTGTCTTCGGCTTTCAGTCTTTCGACCTTATTTAACTTATCACAGGCTTTTCCCCGTGTCAAGTACCAATACATGGCCGGACAATTATTTAGGGAGACGCTGATTTAATCAGTGTTTCCTTAGAACTGTGCCACGCCGACCTTGACGCCCGGTCCCATGGTCGTTGCGAGCGTAACGCTTTTTAAGTATTGTCCCTTTAAGCTGCTCGGTTTTGCTTTCACGATCGCATCCATCAGTGCGGACACATTCTCTTTTAACTGCTCATCCGTGAAGGAAACCTTTCCGACCGGAACGTGAATGATGTTCGCTTTATCCAGACGATATTCGATCTTACCAGCCTTGATATCGTTGATCGCCTTTGTCACATCCATGGTAACGGTTCCCGCCTTAGGGTTCGGCATTAAGCCCTTCGGTCCTAAAACCTTACCAAGACGTCCTACAACGCCCATCATGTCAGGGGTTGCAACGACCACATCGAAGTCAAGCCATCCGTCATTCTGAATCTTCGGAATCAGCTCATCGCCGCCTACATAATCCGCTCCTGCCGCCTCTGCCTCGTTGACCTTGTCACCCTTGGCAAAAACAAGCACCTTTACCGTCTTACCTGTTCCGTTCGGCAGTACGACTGCGCCGCGGATCTGCTGTTCTGCATGACGTCCGTCACATCCGGTTCTGATATGGACCTCCACCGTCTCGTCAAACTTTGCAGATGCCGTCTTCTTTACAAGCGCTACCGCATCGCCGGTCTCATAAAACATTGTGCGGTCAACCAATTTTGCCGCTTCGTTATATTTTTTTCCGTGCTTCATCGCCTCATACTCCTTTCGTTATGATCAGTCTTCTACTGCAATACCCATGCTGCGTGCAGTCCCTGCGATCATGCTCATCGCTGCCTCAATGCTGCCTGCGTTTAAGTCCGGCATCTTCAGTTCGGCGATCTCTTTGATCTTTGCCTTGCTGATCGTCGCAACCTTTGTCTTGTTCGGTGCTGCGGATGCTGTCTTTAAGTTGCATGCTTTTTTAAGAAGTACTGCAGCCGGCGGAGTCTTCGTGATAAAGCTGAAGCTTCTGTCTGCGTAAACCGTAATGACGACCGGAATGATCATGTCACCCTGGTCTGCTGTCTTGGCGTTAAACTGCTTCGTGAATTCCACGATATTCACACCGTGCTGTCCAAGTGCGGGACCAACCGGCGGAGCAGGCGTTGCCTTTCCAGCGGGAATCTGTAATTTGATATAACCTGATACTTTCTTTGCCATATGGCACCTCCTAATATAATTGCTCTGTGGTCAGGCGGGTTAGGCTCCCTCCCACGTGATGCGTCCGCAAGCGGACGTATGGAACCTTTATCATAAAAAGCATATGCGCTTTTTATAATCTTCTCACTTCTGCAAAGCTGATCTCCACAGGCGTCTCCCTGCCAAACAGCTCCACATTGATCGTCGCTGTCTGTTTGCCAAAATCCATTCGCTGTACAATACCGACCGTATCCTTCCAGACGCCGGCAACAACAGCAATGGTATCTCCCTCTGCAAAATCGACGGAAATATTCTCCGTTCTGATGCCGAGCGGCTTCATTTCCGCTTCGGTGAGCGGTACCGGCTTGCTTCCCGGTCCGACGAAACCCGTGACGCCCCTTGTGTTGCGTACGACATACCAGGTATCGTCATTCATGATCATATTGATCAGGACATAGCCCGGAAACATTTTCTTCTGAACTGTCTTCTTGCTGCCGTTCTTCATTTCGACAACGTCTTCCATCGGAACCCTGACCTCCAGAATTTCTTCTTCCAGATGCCGGTTCTCGATCGCCTTATCAATATTCGCTTTTACTTTATTCTCGTATCCGGAATAGGTATGCACTACATACCACTTTGCCTTTGTCTCTGCTTCTGCCATACCGTCAACCTCATTTTCTACATCGTCAGGAACTTGATGCCGAACTGAATGATCGTGTCAAGCAGCGTGATCAGCACTCCGACAACAACGGAAACCCCGATCACTGCAACGGACTGTTTTACCACATCGTTCCTGCCCGGCCATGATACCTTCGAGAATTCCGATTTTACCCCCTTAAAAAAGGAAGGTTTTTTCTCTTTTTCCTTTTTAGAATCTCCCATCGCGCTACTCCTCTTATACTAAATGAGATGACTATTTGGTTTCCTTGTGCAGAGTATGCTTTTTGCAGAATCTACAATACTTTTTGATTTCCATTCTGTCAGGATGATTCTTCTTTTCCTTTGTCGTATTGTAGTTGCGCTGCTTACATTCCGTACATGCAAGTGTTATCTTCGTACGCATAGCTCATAACCTCCGTTTCAATCCCGTTTTTTCGGGCATAAAAAAAAGACCGAAATACATGTCGCTTGTTTACTATAACACAGGACATCAGGCTCGTCAACAACTATTTGCAGCGATTTGTCAGTTTCCATACTATTTCCATTGACCTTTCATGCCCTTTCATACCAATTTTTAACTTTTCATGCCCTCTTCATGTCATTTCATATCATTTTCAACCCATTTCATGTCATTTTGCAGTTGCAATTTCCATTCCCGCGTGTTAGGATATATCTATATAAATGGGTAGTTGCGCAAATCTGACAGTCTGCGCAGCCTTATTACCTGTCTGACATCTATCATATGGTTATTGATGTGATAAGACATTGTTTGATTTCTATATCAGCCCTGTAACATTTTGGCATATTTCTTTTTTGTATTCTTAAAAATACGGCATTTTCTGCCGATATATATGAAAAGAATGCAAAAGCAGCCTCACGGACGAGGCAGTGCCGGATTGTCGACATTCATGGATGAAAGGAGGGGCGGCAATGAACACGGTCGCGTTAAATACAGTCTATAATCATTATCTGACGACGTATGCGCCGAACGGTATCAACTCACAGTATGATACCCACAAAAAAAGTGAGCTTCGCGGCGTTTACAATTCCATTGTCAAATTAAATAAAGAAGCCCCACTTGCCATTTTGGATACAAGCAGGGCAACACAGGCGTTTGCTGTCGGTCTGAAAGAAAGCGCGCGTGCCCTGCATAATACGATCGCTTCAGTAAGCGGAAGAGATGCAGAAGCACTTCTCCAAAAGAAGACTGCATTTTCAACAAACGAAGATATCGCGACAGCTTCCTACATTGGCGATGCAAAGGATGTGGATGATGCGCCTGCGTTCTCTATTGAAGTGCGCCGGCTTGCCGGGCCTCAGGTCAATACAGGCAGCTATCTGCCGGATGAAGAGATCGCGCTTGCGCCGGATACCTATTCGTTTGACGTAGGCATCAACAGCCTTAATTATGAGTTCCAGTTTTTGATCAACGAGGGCGATACGAACCGCAGCGTTCAGGAACGCCTTGCCAGACTGATCAGCAATGCAGAAATCGGCTTAAGCGCCGAAGTTCTTGAGGACGGGGAAGGAAATTCTGCCTTAAGGCTTTCCTCTAAGACGACCGGCTTACCGTCCGGAAGGGACGCCGTATTCCATGTATCGGATGCCAATACGAGTAAACTTGCCGGGGCTGTCGATTACTTAGGCATTGGCGAGATCACACGCCCGGCTGCGAACGCGGAATTTTTGGTCAACGGGAACGAGCGCTCAGCGTCCTCGAATCATTTTACCGTCGAAAAAGTATACTCCGTTCATTTGGCCGGTTTAAGCCCCTCCGAAGGCGAGACGGCTGAAATCGGCATAAAGCCCGATCATGAATCCTTAAAAGAAAACATTTCCAGACTGATCGGCGGATATAACGAGTTTCTCCGCTCTACCGCAGCTTACCTTGATTCCCATCCGAAGAGCCGCCGTCTGATGAATGAAATGACGGGCATCGCCTCGGTTTATGCGGGCGATCTTGATTCGCTCGGTATTTATACGGAAGAAAATGGCGAACTTGCGATCGATGACGAACGTTTAACGGATGTTGTCACGCATGCAGACAGCGAGGACGTCGCGGAACCGCTTAAAGATTTTACGCGGGCTCTGATGCGTAAGAGTTCCGGCGTTTCCTTAAACCCGATGAATTATGTTGATAAGATCATTGTCGCTTATAAAAATCCCGGTCATGGCTATTCGAGTCCTTATGTTACAAGCGCCTACAGCGGGATGATGTTTAACAGCTACTGCTAAATGAAGAAAAAGCACAGCCTTTCATGGTTGTGCTTTTTCTTGTGTTTTTGACCGCCTCACACGGTTTGCGGAAATGGTACCGGCTTATCCAATCTCCCAACGGGGAAATTGATCTGATACAGAAGGAAGCCGGTACATAGCCGCTATTTCATTAGGAGAGCATAGATTCTGTTTCACCAAGAATTAGAAGGAAGAATCTATATAGCCTAATAAAACCAAAATCGTCACAAATATTCCGCCATAAAAAGTTCCGTATCATATGGCGTAATCCCGGAATCCGGATCAAAGACGATATCCGCACTTTCTATATCGTCCGCCCGCAGCCCTCTTGCCCGGATATGCAGATCGATCAGATCATACAGATTCGGCTTTGCGATATGCACCATACTGTAGCATACCGCTGCTACCGATGCCAAATTGCTCTCTACATTATTACCGCCGCAGTGATCATGGCAGCCGTTTAACGACAGATTCATGTCGCACCATATCATTTCTCTTTTTATACAGTCGAATATCACCGGAACACACACAGTGCTCTTCGTCGCCAAGTCCATCCGCTGTTCCACGGTCCCCGGCTCATATATTTCTCCCGAATCCACATCTTCCCTGCTCATCCAGCCAAACTTTGCATTCGGCAGATCGGCAAACTTCTGATTTGTGTAATTGTAGACCTGATAGACAAGATACCTTGCCCCGTATTCCACTACAGAATTGATGTCTACATCCAGAAACTCGCTGACGCCGGCGCCGCTTGCCGGACCGCCGTTTACAATATCCCCCGAATGACATGCCTTATATTTTTGCGAACGCAGATGCGTATAGGACACATGTTCCATATAGTGCCAGTTTTCATCAAAGAGAACTGCCGACAGATCAATGTCCACCCTGCCCGGCACATTTCTGCCCGCTCCCTCCCCCACATTCGTCCACCAGATAAAGGCCCGCATTGCCTTTGTACGTTCCGAAAACGGCAGCCTTGATCCCCTTGTCACAGCCTTTAATGCTTTACCAGCACTCCTCTGACTGAAAGGAATCATATAGCGCTTATATTCCTCCGATAAATACACACGCCCAAGCGGTGCTTTCTGACCATACTGTGAGATCAGCGCATTTTCACAGATTCCGACAATGCTGTCGCAATATTCCTTTTCTATGTTTGGCAGCGTATTCTCTATATAATGACAGCGCGCCACATTTCCTTTTGGAAAAAAGACCCTGATATCCGCCCCGCCGTTTCTGTTCAGAAAATGCTCCCTGACCTGAAGCAGTACCGGCGTGGAAACCCGCTCCGCCGTCTCCCGGAATGCCTCAATGACCTGAGTCCTATTCTCTGTATTTCTCAGCAGATGATCCAGCTTTCTTGCAAGCTCCCCCGGTCTCTCCCTTAACAGACTCAGCGCAGCCTGCTCATCACGCGCCTCGATCGCTCTTGTCACCTTTCCCGCGAAAGTCTCAACCTTTATGTTATTGCGCAATTTATGAAATGCCGCGATGACTTTTCCAAACTGCGCCGCACTGTACTCCGACGGATGCAGTCTTTCCCCGATGCGAATCCACCGATTCTTGTACCGCAGCATATCTTCTTCGATGCTGCCGCAGCCTTGCAAAAGCGCCATCAGAATTCGTCTCTCCCTGCGCTTAAAACTGCGGAATCTGGTATTTTCAAAAAGGCTGACATCTCCGTCAGACATCGCGGTAATGAGTCTCAACACATCGGTCGCCGTCCGAAAGTACCGCCGCAGACTGTCAGCCATGATCAGTGGCGCATGTTCCAGATACAGCTTTCCTATAAGCGCCGCGTTTTCCCTAAGCGGAATCTCCTCCGGAAGCACCGGGTTCTCATGCTCAAAAATCCAGATCAGATCTTCTTTGTCCGTTTGGGAAAGCGCCGTCTTTGACTGACAAAGATGTGTAAATACATCCTGCAGTTCCTGCTCTGTTCCCAGATCAAGCACCCTGACTTTCGTTACATCAAACAGCGGCAGCCTCTCATTTTCTTCCTCATACGGGTACAGCAGACCTCCCGACCAGTAATGAACGATCGCATTTAGATACAACCGCGCGCAATCCTCTTTCATCACCGAATCTGGAAATCCGGGATACATGGGATGGTAGACCACATCCGCGCCGACCAATCCCTTCAACAGCGGCATAAGTTCCCGATAAAAGCTGAAAAGCCCGTCTCTGTCATATGTCCGAAGCCGCTCCGTAAGCGCCTGCGAAAAAGTATAGCCAAGCGCCTCCACGTTTTTCATGACCGTCGCAATCGCACAGTCATCCGGCTCTGCGGCACTGCCCGCCTTCAATATGATTTTATTTTTTCTACGCAGCAAAATCTCATTCATCACAAACATTTACCCAAATAAATTATACAGCGTATCCACACCAATCATCTTGTCGTCCACATAAAAGTCCGCATTCGGTTTCCCCATATGAAGCTCCGTATAATGAACGCCCCAGTCCTCCATCTGCTTTAATGTCACAGGTTTCCAGTCGATTCCTGTAACATATCCTCTCGCCGTAAACAGAATGATCTCGTTTCCCCACTCATAGAGCTGATTGATAATGCGGATCATGCGCTCGTTCGGCTCCGCCTGCGCATAATCCAGATCTTCCCTCTTCAATGCGATCACGCCGTCGATGTCAAACACAAAGCGCTGCCCGCCCGCACGGATCGTCAAATACTGTGATGCTTTCTCAAATTCCGCAGTCGTATCAATGTCAAAATTATCGGTCATCTCATAACCGACGATATTTTTTCCTGACATCGAATGCTGCTCCGTGATGACTTTTGCGCGGATCACATCCACATTTCCATTCTGGTAAAGGATCTTCGGCAGCATCTGCCTTGCCATATTATACGCTTCGGGAATATCTGTAAGGATCGGGCGAATCCTGCCGTTTTCTCCCATGTACCACATTTTATGTGCGACTTCCGTCGCCGGCGCCAGTGTGCGCACACAGTCTATCTCCTCATCCGCCATCATCATTTCGATCATGGCGTCAATGTCTGACACACGGCGGATCGGATAAGTCGGACGAAGCTGTACGATGATATCCGGCTCATAATCTTCCTGCTCTTTCAACCATAAAAGAGCATGTTCAAACACCTCAATATCAAGCGACGTATCCGTTGCATACTCTGCGGGGCGCAGAAACGGCGTTTCCGCACCATACTCGCGCGCGATCTTTGCATAAACTTCGCTATCGGTGCTCACGATGATGCGGTTGATATATTTTGACTGCTGTGCATGCTCGATCGAGTATGCGATCATCGGCTTCCCCGCGATCTGTTTGATATTTTTATCCACTACGCTCTTTGAACCGCTGCGCGCCGGAATCAGCGCCAATATTTTTTTCTCAGACATGTTCCGTATCCCCCTCCTGCTGCCTCCGAACCTGTTTGTTATCCCTGATCTGCTTTTTCATATATCTTTATAGAACGGTTCTCTCCGATCTGTTACTTCCTTATCCTATGTCTCTTTGTCCCATTTTATGAGATCATGCGGCTGTGATTGCTTCCTCCGGATTTCATCCGCCGCTCCCGTCATCATCCGCCAAGCACTTCCGCAAGCGGAATATGGCGCATGCCCTGTATATAGCTTCCGCCCTCGGTCGCGTTAATCACCTCAGCCTTACGCGCGTCCTTCTCCTTCAGCCGCCTTTCCATCCATGTCCGATAAAGAATAAACTTAGAATCGGCATAAACCGTGCCCCCGTCCCATGCCTTCACCGGTACCAGATCCCCGGTATCCGTCGCTATCCGGTTTGACGTTCCCGACGCATGCGCCAGGCTATTTGTAAACGCCAGATCCAGACCAACAAATACGAGCTTCTTTGCTCCGAAACGCAGCATGGCATCTAATGTCGTTGTCATAACGGAGCCCCCTGTCTGCACACACATACACCCAAGCCTCTTTGCTTCTTCCTCCGCACGCGGATATCCTTCCTGAAAAAGCATATAATGAATCGCCTGATAACGCACGGCAAACCCGTGATTTGCGGTGGACAACATCAGCATCGGCACATCGCTATGCTCCTGTCCCTGAATCTGAAAAAGCACGCGCGGATTTGCATCCGTCACTATTAAATAGTCCGGCCGGATTCCCATGCCAAGCAATTTCCGAAATACCGTACCGCACGCAACGATCAGACTGCCGGAGAGTCCGGCACATTCCTTAAGCTGCGATACGTTGCGGTCAAGCGACGGTCCTGCTGCCACGATATACACCGTCTTGTCCCGAAACCGCTCACAAAGTGCATCCGCAGTCAGAAAGCGCTCTGGATTTGCACGCATACTTTCCATGTTGGCGTCAAAATTACCCTGCAGCAGTATCCTGGCATTGCGATAGGAACTGTCCTGCAAAAAAAACTGTTCAAAGCTTTGGCGCAGACGTTCGTCTTTGATCAGACGCAGGGACGGATAGTGAATACACAGCTTCTGCCCCGTCCGCACAATCGCTTCTGATAATGCACGCAATCCCTCGTCCTCATGCAAAATAAGAAGTCCTGCGCGCAGATATTTTTCCACGTCCACATAACGCAGCATCAGATACAGCAGGCGCTCATCCGGTTCATAGACATGCACAGGATAGGATTCTTTCAGTTCTCCGCAGAGGGCAAGTATATGATAACCCAGACCGCAGCCGAGCATATGATAGCCCTTTGACTGCCCGTCCGGAAGTACCCGCACCCACGCGCGTGCTTCCGCATACGGATCCTGATTGGAGTGGAGATAGAAGCGCTTTCCATCCCGCGTTATGCACAAGGTCGGATATCCGGACACTGTCGGTTCCACAACCAGATCCTGCCAGTCTTCCTGCCGAAGACTCCTAATCCGCTCACAAAGTACGGGATTTGGTCCCGAAAGCGCCCTAAGGTTTTGCTCCAAATAGTCCGAAAAAAAAGCCTGCTCTTCTGCGGATCTGATCTGCTCCAATAATTCCTGTAAAAAAGGCTGCGCCTGCAAACTCAGCAGATCTGCCAAAAGCACATAATCTTTCTGCTCCTGCGCCTCAAGCAGTCCACGCATGATCTCCACAATATAGTCCGGAGATGCGCCGATCCCCCGCGCGGCAAGTGACCTATCATCCCCAAGAAGCGCTGCGGTAACGCTCTGAAAGGATTGCAGGAATTCCTGATACTCCCGCACGCCCGCGTCGAGATTGCACATCCTGAGCTGTTCTGCGATCAGCGCGCTCTGACGGACGGCGCTGCGCGTCTTTTCATATAATCCCTGTACATCAGCCATATCCGCTTCTACCCTGTTCCCCCTGACCTATTGTCACAGCTGCTCTGACAGCAGCCCTTTCACACCCGCGTTGACATGACAACCCTTTCATATCTGTGTTGGCACTGTACAGCGCTACGGCATGATAACCCCTTCGCGCCTGCCACTCACAACTGCTTCGGCACGTGAATCCCTTCACATCTGCCCTGCCATACGCAGCGCTTCGGCAATGACCTTATCCATATCATAATAACGATACTGCCCGAGCCTACCGCCGAACAATACGCGCTCCTGTTTCTCCGCAAGCTCCTGATAGCGTGTAAACAGCGCGTTGTTTTTTTCATCATTCATCGGATAATAAGGCTCATCGCCCCTCTTCCACGCACTGGGATACTCCCGCGTAATGACAGTGACCGGCTGCGTTCCGAATTCAAAATGCTTATGCTCAATGATACGCGTATATGGCACGCTCCGTTCCGTATAATTGACAACCGCATTCCCCTGATAATTCTCACAGTCCTTAAGCAGCTCCGTCTCAAATCGCAGGGAACGGTATTCAAGCGCACCGTAGCAATAATCAAAATATTCGTCGATCATTCCGGTATAGAGCACTCGTTCAAAAGAATCTCCATCCTCTTTGTTCTCATTTTGTGCCAAAAAATCACGATAAGAAATGCCGGTCCTGACCGGAATGCCCTCCAGCAGCTTCTGAACGATCGCTGTATATCCGCCCTTCGGAATTCCCTGATACGCATCATTGAAATAGTTATTATCATAAGTAAAGCGAAGCGGCAGACGCTTGATGATAAACGACGGAAGTTCCGTGCAGTCCCGCCCCCACTGTTTTTCGGTATAGCCTTTCACAAGCTTCTCATAGACATCGCGCCCCGCAAGCGAGATTGCCTGTTCCTCTAAGTTATGCGGCTCACCAATACCGGCTTCGGCAATCTGTCTGTCAATGATCGCTTTTGCTTCCGCAGGCGTCCGGATCCCCCACAGCTTACTGAATGTGTTCATATTAAACGGGAGATTATAAAGCTCATTTCCGTATATGGCGACCGGAGAATTGACGTAATGGTTAAACTCGGCAAAACGGTTGATATATTCCCATACCGCCTTATCGGACGTATGGAAAATATGTGCGCCATAGCGATGTACCTGTATGCCTTCCGTTTCTTCCGTATAGATATTTCCCGCAATATGCTCCCGTCTGTCAATGACAAGGCACTTTTTGCCCTTCCCTTTCATCTCATGTGCAAACACCGAGCCAAACAGTCCTGCACCCACAATCAGATAATCGTATCTCATCCTCATTCCCCTTTACGCATTTCCGCATACATACCAATCAATATCAGGCAGTCAGATGTCCCGCTATGCCATACCATGCGGTATCGCTCTCTGCACTATATCATTCTTTTCACTCTGCCGCGCCGAGCATCTCGTTCATGATGCGCGTCGCTTCCTCGAGCTGATTATCACGTTCTTCATTGCGGAAAAGCTCTCCATCATACGGCACTTCCACATCCGGCGCAATGCCAATGCCATGAATGTTATAACCGTTCGGCGTATAATATTTGCTGATCGTCAGTTTGATCGCCGAACCGTCCGTCAGCTGCATGATCCTCTGCACGATGCCTTTGCCGAACGTTGTCGTACCGACAAGTGTCCCCACTCCATAGTCTTTAATCGCACCCGCCAAAATTTCCGATGCGCTCGCACTGTTTCTGTCGATCAATACAACAAGCGGAACTTCAAGCGGATTAGCGCCGTCGCACCGATATTCCTCGCGCTCTCCGTATTTATCCTCCGTGTACACGATCAATCCCTCTGGCAGTATTTTTTTTGCGATCTCGACAACCGTTGTCAGATTGCCTCCCGGATTGCCGCGCAGATCCAGGATCAATCCCTTCATACCGCTACCGCGCGCTTCGGCAAGTGCCTCGTTGAACTGGTCCAATGTAATATCGTCAAATTCCGTGATCTCAATATAGGCAATTCCGTTCTCCAGCATTTTGAATTCTACGGTCGGGCTGTTGATCTTGGCACGGTTGATCGTAACGTCGATATATTCATAGGCTACGCCGCTCGGACGCGCAACCGTTATCGTAACCGGCGTCCCTTCTTCACCCTTGATCTTTGCAACGATCTCAGAGGTATCCATGCCATAGACTTCTTCACCTTCTACCTTATAAATAAGATCGCCGGGCTGCAAGTCGCTGTCCCATGCCGGCGTATTCTCGATCAGTTTCGTGATCACGGCATAGCCGGTCGCCGTATCCATTCCGATATACGCGCCGATTCCATAATATACGCCGCGCGTCTTATCATAAATTTCCTGAAGCTCCTCAGCCGTATAATAAACAGAATAAGGATCGTCAAGCGCTTCGAGCAGTCCGGCATACATACCCTCCTCAAGCTGCTGCGGATCCACTTCCTCCAAATAGTATTTTTCGATCGCGTCCTGCAAAACACCGAGCTTATAAGTGGTCGCATCGTTCACGACCGAAATATCATCCTGCGCCTGTGTCTGTGCACTGCCATTCTTGTCTGACCGCACATCGCGCACTAAAAAAACGATTCCCACAATTGTAACAGCGAGTAACAGTCCGGTCAGAATCCCTGTCAGATAATAGCGCCTGTCCCGCTTTCTCTTTTCTTTATCCGACTGCTCTACCAATTCCCATTCTTTTCTGGCTTCTTCCAACGTCATTTTTACACCTCCGCATATCGCAGGCTTAGCCCGGCTCTGCCTTTGATACTGTCCCAAAAGACCCATTCATTCTTTATCATCTTATGCGGCGTTTCCGATAAATATAGATGCCGCCCACATGTCCGCCATCTTTTCGTCAGGTTCCAGCCTGACGCACCGTATGCTTTTATGATATATAATTCAGGGGATTCATATACTCCCCATTTAACCGCACGGAAAAATGCAGATGCGGTCCGGTCGAAATACCGGTCGAACCGACTGCTGCGATCTGCTCTCCGCGCACAACATAGGTGCCCTCGGCAACATAAAGCTGGGATGCATGCATGTAGATGGTATATAGCCCGTCCCCGTGATCGATCATAATATAATTTCCCATTGCGCTCGTATAGGACGCTGCAACCACCCTGCCGTCATACGCGGCAAGAATCGGCGCCCCGTGCTTAGCGCCGATATCGACGCCGTTATGAAAACGATTATAATGCAGCACCGGATGCATCCGCCATCCAAACTCCGAGGTCACGTTTTTAGAACTCGGGCAGGGCCATGCAAACGCACCGCCGTCATAAGTCTGCTGCGGCTGGTTTAACGCCTGAAGTCTTTTTTTCTCCTCCGCGATCTGCTGTTCGATCGCCTCGATCGCAGCCGTCTGCGCCTGCAGTTCCGCGTTCCATTGCTCCAGCGTCGCCTTTTCTTCGTCGATCTGATGCTGTCTCGCCGCAAGCTCCATCTGTGCCTGTTCGCGCAGCGCCTGCTGCGCTTCCCGTTCCGAAAGAACTGTTTCCCTCTGCGTCTGCAGCGCGGCTTCTTGGGCTTCCAGTTCCTTTTTGCACACTTCGATCAATTGCTCATTCAAAATATATTCATCCAGCTTCCTGCGGTCATATGCCGAAACCGCCTCGATATAATCAGCCTTGTTGAGCATATCCGCAAACCCTGTTGATGAAAAAAGCATCTCCAGATAATACGCGTCGCCCTCCTCATACATGAACCGGATGCGCACCTTCATCGCCTCATACTGCTGGCGTTCTGTTTCCTGTGCCTCGGCAAGCTCCTGTCTGGTCTGCTCGATCTGGAGTTCCTTTAGCTCGATCTGCTCATTCAGCAGCGTTATCTTTTCCTCTAACTGCAAGATTGTTGCATCAACCTGCTGCGCATAAAGATACAGATCTTCCTGCTGCTGTTTTAACTTGTTGAGCAGCTCTTTGGTATTGGTGATCCCCTGTTCGATCTCGCGCTGTTCCTGTTGGATCTGTTCGATCTCCTGCTCTTTCCCTTTTATATAATCATTCGTCAGCGAATTACTGCCGCTTGCCCTGCTTTCAAACTCCCCCTGCGGCAGCATGAGTACGGCAAGAAGAATAAAAAGAGCAGCCCTGCTCGACTTCTTTTTTATCGTATGTCCCATCATTATCTCATCCTTCCGGAAAAATCACATCCCTGCAAGTTTTATGTTGGTCCCAAAAGAAATTTCCCGCAAGGAAACTTCTTCGAAAGTAGATTCTCGTCAATCCCGGAGAAAATTTCCCGCAAGGAAATTTCTCCAAAATACATTTTCGTCAGCCCCAAAAGAGTTTCTGAAGTTTGCAACGCAAACTTTGGAAACTCATAAAGAACGCGGCGCGTTCTTTTGCGGCGCGTTCTTTTTTAGACCCTCAAATGCCTGCGCACCGTCACAATACTTCCAAGCAAGCCGATTCCGACGCCGATGCCCATTGATACCGGTGCAAGAATAGAAAAGACTTCTTTGATATCTAAAAAGTGCAGCAGGCTGTCCAACATAGAAAAGCGTTCTGATACATAAAGAATCACCCGGTTATATAATTCATAAATGATCGCAAGCGGTATGAGTGAACCGATCAGTCCGATCATCATGCCTTCCACAACGAACGGCGCCCGCACAAAAAAGTCCGTCGCCCCGATATATTTCATAATGGAGATTTCCTCTTTTCGCACGGAAATGCCGATCATGACCGTATTACTGATCAAAAAGATGGACACAAACAACAAAAGTGCAATAATCGCGATTGTCACATACGAAACGAGCGAGTTCATACCGGAAAGCATATTGGCTGTAATCGCCGACTGATTCACTTTTCGTACATTATTGAGCGATTTGACATAAGTGACCAGAGCGTTCTGCATGGACACGTCATTCATGTAGATCTGAAAATTATCCGAATACTGCAGCGGATTTTCCGTAAACCCCGCTGCATATTCATCACCAAAATAGTCCTTTGAGAAGGATTCCCACGCTTCTTCAGGAGATACATAGTAGACGTCCTTTACTTCCGGCCGCGCAAGCAATAGACGGCCGATCTCCTCTTTCCGCGTAACTTCAGTATCCTCATCAAAAAAAATCGTGACACAGACACCCTGCTGCGCCATTTTTACTATATTCTGGAAGTTAGTCAGAATACTGAAAAATATGCCAAACAGAAACAGGCATGCGCTCGTTGTCACAATGGATGCCAAAGAAAACCACTTGTTGCGCAAAATGTTCTTAAATCCCTGCCTGATCGTATAGAATAACGTACTAATCCTCATCGATATATGCTCCCTGTTCTTCGTCGCTCACGATCACGCCCTTTTTCATGGTAATAACGCGCTTCTTCATTGCATTGACAATTTCCCTGTTATGCGTGACGACGAGTACCGTTGTTCCTTTTTCGTTAATTTCCTCTAACAGTTTCATGATCTCCCATGAATTCTTGGGATCAAGATTTCCTGTCGGCTCATCCGCAAGCAGAATCGGCGGATTATTGACAAGCGCACGCGCAAGTGCCACCCTCTGCTGCTCGCCGCCCGAAAGCTGTTTCGGTTTTGCCTTGTATTTTCCTGCAAGTCCTACGAGAGAGAGCATCATCGGCACATTTCTGCGGATATCGCGCGCTTTCGCCTGAATGACAAGCTGTGCAAACGCAACATTGTCATAGACATTACGGTCTTTCAGCAGCCGGAAATCTTGAAAAACAACGCCGATGCCCCTTCGGAACTTCGGTATTTTTCTGCGCCGCAGACGCACCACATTCGTCCCGTTGACAGTGATATTGCCCTCTGTGGGAAGCAGTTCCCGCAGCAGGAGCTTGATCAGCGTTGATTTACCGGAACCGCTGTCCCCAACAATAAAAACAAACTCCCCGCGCCTCACTTTCAAAGAAATTCCGTTTAGAGCGGGTGCTCCCATCTGATAAGTCTTCACCACCCGGTCAAGAACGATCGCCTCTTCCGGCGGCGCCGCCTTTTTTCTTCTTCTCCCAACAGCTGCTCCGACCGGTTTTTCCGTCTCTTCAGCTACTTTCCCCGATCTGCGCTTTTCCCTGTCCCCCGCTCCTGCAGCTCCCGATGCAGTCCTTACTTGTGCCGCAGTTCCCGCCTGTGATGCAGGTTTTCCCTGCGATGAACCTTCGACGCGGGGCACAGATTTTCCCTGCGCCGGCGTTCCGGAACGGGATGCCGATTTCGCCCGCGCCGGCGTTCCTGCCTGTAATGCAGGCTTCCCCTGCGCCGTGCCTGCCGTTTGTATTTCCTTCGTATCTTCTCTCAATGTTTTTCCAGCCTTTCCAATTTCATACCGCCCTTATAACCTTAGTACTCAAAATTTTCCATATATTTCATGTATTTTACAACCATCAAAGCAATCTTAAATGTGATGGCATCTTCAAATACCCGCAGATCCAGACCAGTCCCTTTCTGCAGCTTATCCAATCGATATACCAGCGTATTCCGGTGAATAAAAAGCTGTCTCGATGTCTCGGAGACATTCAGACTGTTCTCAAAAAACTTATAGATGGTCGTCAGCGTCTCTTCATCAAACTCATCAGGGCCTTTACTGCCAAAGATTTCCCGTATAAACATTTTGCAGAGTGGTATCGGAAGCTGATAGATGAGCCTGCCGATCCCCAGTTCAGAATATGCAACGATCTCCCGCTCGTCAAAAAAGATCTTTCCGACGTCCAGCGCCATCTTCGCCTCTTTATAAGAACGGCTGACTTCTTTGATCTCTCCGACGACCGTACCATATGAGATCCGCGTATTTTCCACTCCCTCACGGGCAAGGTATGCTGCCATCGATTTCGCGGATTTTTCCAGTTCCCGCGCCCCGTCGCTATCTTCCAGCTCCTTCACAACGATCACGCTGTTCTCATCCACGGCCGTCACGAACTCTTTTCCATTCGCGCCATAATGTCCCCGTAAGATCTCAAGAACATTGCTGTCCTTACCCCGTTCCGATTCAATGATCATGACGACTCGTTTCGCATCCGTCTGGATATGAAGCTTTTTGGCCCTGCTGTAAATATCCACCAACAGAAGATTATCAAGAAGCAGATTCTTAATAAAGTTATCCTTATCAAACCGCTCTTTGTAGGCCACCAACAGATTTTGAATCTGAAACGCCGCCATTTTACCTGCCATATACAAATTTTCCCCAGTCCCCGAAACGACCAGAATATACTCCAGCTGCTGTTCGTCATAGATTTTGAAAAACTGGGAACCCTGTATTTCCTGACTGTCCGCAGGCGATGCTGCAAACTCCGGCACTTCCTGCCTGTCGCCCTCCATCTTATCATCTGTCGTCGCCACGACTTTGCCGTCCGTATCCATGACACACAGATCCGTACGCGCGATTGCTTTCAGCCCATCTATCGTGTTCTGTAAAATTTGATTCGATATCATGCCCCTTCTCCCCTTTTTACCCTTCTCATTTGTTCAACCTATACAAATGCGTTTTGCATTTCTAGTCGAAAAATGTATACCCAATTTTCATTTTAATATAAATACACAAAGAAATCTACCTCAAAACGTGTTTTTTTTATGCATTTTTTACCTTTCCCAGTATTTGATATGCCTGTCAATCTGCCGATATAATAAACAGGATCGATCAACGCAGAAGAAAAGGAGTAGACGCTATGGATATTGCAGCTTTATCGATGGGTATGGCACAGTCAAGACTGATGAGCTCCGTCGGCTATGCGGTACTCGGAAATGTGTTGGACAGTATGGAGTCAACCGGTTCTCAGATCTCTGAACTGCTCGGCTCCGCACCGACGGCTTCTTCTATGGAGTTGTCCGTCAATCCTCATATCGGGGCAAATTTTGACATGAGTATCTAAAAGAATTTGCGCTGCTCGCAAATTCTTTTGGAAAACTTGAATTTGCGCCGCTCGCAAATTCTTTTGGAAAACCCGAATTTCCCCGATTCAAAAAAAGACTTCGACAATCATCGAAGTCTTTTTTACGTTCTATACAGGCAGAGCACATTTTCATTAAAGGACCATATATAACATATACCCGAGAAAGAGCGCCAGTACGAGAATGTATGGGATAAGCCATGCAGGACCGTTCTTTTTTCCCTGTTTCCTGTCACGCCAGATATTCCTCAAATTCTCTTTGCGTCCCTCGCGCCCCGCCATCCATACAAGCACACAGGCGGCCAATACCGTCGTGACTGCCGCGACCGGGATATAGACGCCGAGCATCTTTGCCAGCATCGCATTGCGTTCAGCCGTAGTCTGTATGACTGCCGCACTCTCTCCTGCCAAATCGGGAAATGTCTCTTCAAGCCATTCCCCCGCATACATCAGCACAACATTCCACCCGTTAAAGACTACGTGCACCAAGATCGTCGCCCACAGGCTCCCTGCCGCCTCGCGCACCATCACAAGAATGATGCCCAATAACAGCGCGTATGCCGCCTGGTTAAAGTTCATATGCGCCAGACCAAAAAAGACCGCCGAAATGATCATCGCCTTAAAGATACTCATATCTTTTTTCAACGATTCATAGGTAACGCCGCGGAACACGACTTCCTCACAGACCGGCGCATAGATAGCGATAATAAAAAACGTCACGCCAAACGGCATCATCATGAACATGGAACTGTTGGCCTCGACCGCATTTTCCACAAAAAACTGTGTCGCAAGATTGACGACCGTGACTAGAGGCATGCACAAAAACGTAAACAGGATCACGATCAGCACCGTTGATATCCGGATCTTATGTAATTTCAGCATATCGCGCCATTTCGTGCGCGTCGCCAGTACAAAAATAACAGCCGGAACGATAAAGACCAGCTCGCTCACCATATTGAGCGGTATGAGTCCGATCATATGAATATGTGTGATATAATAGATCAGCCCGTATGATACGGCATGATACATGAAAAATATAGCAACATACATCCAATTAATCTTTTTCGCATTCATAAAGTCCCCCTCCTGCGTATCCCGTTCTCCTCCAGCACGATCATGCCCGTTTTCAGAAGATGTCCAACCGCACGCTTGAATTCGTTTTTGCTCATGTCCATCCTGCTTTTGATCTGCTCCGGAGAGGATTTATCATAAAGATCAAGAAAACCTCCCGCCGCATCGACCGCCTCCAATATCCGGGCGGCGTCTTTTTCGATTTGAAGATACGCCTTTTCACGGACGCTTAAGTTCAGCCTGCCGTCCTCCTTTACCTGCGTCACACGCGCTGTGACCGTATCGCCGATCCGAAGGTTGCCATAACATTCTTTTGCCGGTATCAGCGCGCTGTACCGGTCATCCACCGCCACAAATACGCCAAACCGTTCACTCGTCTCATAAATCGTTCCGCGCACCATATCGTCTTTTTGATACGGGCTGTCCTGTTCCAGATACTCATAGACGTTCATCGTCGCGCAAAGGCGCCCGCTCTTGTCCACATAAAGCGCGACAAGACACTCCTCACCCGCACCCACTTTCCTCGTCTGCTCCTTGTACGGCAGCAGGAGATCCTTTTCTAATCCCCAGTTTAAGAATGCGCCGACCTTTCCGACTTCGACGACTTTCAATCGTGCGACCCGTCCTTTTTCAATGAGCGGCGTGTTCACGGTTGCGATCAGCCGGTCTCCCGAATCCCGGTAAATAAATACGTCAATACCGTCCCCGACTTCCAAATGCTCCGGCACCTGCTTTGCAGGAAGCAGCACCCGCTCCTCACGCGGCGCGTCCTGCCGCTTTGCAAGATACACGCCAAATTCTACTTTCCTTACGCAGATCAGGCTCTGCCATACTCCTAATTCCATGATGCTCTCCTTATACGAACTGTCCGATCAGATAGGTCTTTGAACTGCTACTCTTTTCCATATTTTAATTCCACGACAGCATATGGCTTACCGTTCTTATCATTGAGGGATACCACCATCCTGTTCTCCCCGGCATCCCACGCGCCGGCAGGATGGATCACATCCCCGAGCAGCGCCGACTGCTTATATTCCACACGGATCCCACACAGAAATGGTTCCCCTGCCGCGATGGAACGGCTCCCGCACGAGTTCTGCGCATCCCCTGCTGCACCAATTTCCTGAGCGTCCATTCCGCATGGAATATCAGCATCCTGCACATTCTCTGCCCTGCCTGCTTCCTGCATGAGTTCGCGCGCCATCCGCACATATTCCACGTTGTTGACATGGTCATTCGTATCGAGATGATGCGGCTTTACAATAATCTCCTCAAAGCTTTGAAGATCATCCGGCAGCACGATCTTCCGCGAAGCATAATCCATCGGATACCGCTCTGATAAGCCGTACGCCGCGATCATGGATTCCGGCGCCTTTATCGGTCTTCCCGTATCCGTATCCAGATACGTCCACATCGTGTTGGCACACGCCAGCTCCTCTCCCTCCTGCGTACGCAAAATAAAATTACGATACCCCAGAAATCCTTTGATATCATACGGAATCGTCTGAACGACGATGTACTCGCCAAGTGACGGATATCGCTTCATCACAATCTGTACAAACGACAGCACCCACACACAATGATGCTCCTTCAGGAATTGTACGCCGATCCCAAGATCCTCGGATTGAAACGTCGTGCAGTCTTCAAAATATTCCATCATTCCATCAGGCGTCAGCCTCCCCCGGCTGTCCGTCTCGGAATAACGCACCCTGCTCTCAAATTGATACATAGTGGCTCCTTCTTTTTTTCCTGACTATAGAAAAAGCGCCCGATAATCGAGCGCCTCAACTGGGCTACAAGGATTCGAACCTTGAAATGACGGAGTCAGAGTCCGTTGCCTTACCGTTTGGCGATAGCCCAATAATATGACAGTGTAACAGCCTGAACGAGTACAATACCATCGTTACTTCAACTGCATCACCGCCTAACACTTGTCAAGTATACAGGATTCTACATAAAAAAGCAAGTATATTTTGCAAAAAAATTGATAAGAAAAATTTAACTGATCTTACCGTGTAAAATCCTATGCAAATCTCGTACAACCCCCGCAAAAAACTCACGGTCATCTAAAACCGCAATCTTCCAAGCGTCGTTTGCGCTCCTTATAATCCGGCAGAAAACGTGCCATATACGCGTGAAACCGTTCGTTATGACTTGGTTCCAAAAGATGCGTTAATTCATGCACTACTACGTATTCCACACATTCTGCGGGCTTTTTCGCAAGCTGCAGGTTCATGCGGATCGTCTTTTTGGCGACTGTACAGCTTCCCCAACGGCTTTTCATGTCACGGATCGTCCAGCGCAGACAATGCACGCCCATGACCGGCTCCCACTTTGCCGCATAACATTCGATCTGTTCTTTCAGATACGCAAGCTCTGCATCCGTCACATGCCGATCCGTCATCGTGCGCAGTCTGTTTTCCCGGTCCTGCTCTGCACGTTCGGTCATCCGTGCCCTGTGGCTTACGATCCACTTCTCCTTTTCCGAAAGAAAACGCAGGACCTGTGCCTCGCTGACACGAAACGGCACCGTCACAAGCACGTCCCCGTGCGGCGGACGGATATACAAATTGATATTTTTGATTCGTCTGCGCTCCAGTCTGACCGGGATTTCTCCAATATAAATAACCTTCATGCACTGCTCCCCATCATACGTCGAAACAGTCCGCGCTCCTGTCGTTTCCACCGGATCTGCATCCATTGCCTCTTATGCGAACCATGTTTTTAGCCGAATCCTATTTTACGCGAACAATGTTTTTACTGCTTTTGCGACGATCTCTATCTGCTCATCCGTAATGCCAAGCCCGCTCGGGATATAAAATCCACGTTCGGAAATGCGTTCCGCATTTGGGCAGGATACATTCTTGAACATGCCCTGCTTCACATAAACCGGCTGCCTGTGTATCGGATAAAAAAACGATCTCGCGCCAATCCCCATATCTCCAAGCCGCTTCATCGCTTCCTGCGCGTCAAAATCATACCTGCTGCCGATGACCATGCCGTATACCCAATAAATATTATCCGCATAATCCCGCTTTGGAACCGGAAGCATCACATCCTGTAAGTCCGCAAACAATTCATCGTATCGATGCCCGATCTCCCTCTTTCGCAGAATATGCTCGTCGATCTTTTCCAACTGTGCAACACCGATCGCCGCCTGCATATTCGTCATGCGGAAATTACTGCCGATCTCCTCATGCATATATCTTCTTGCCGAAAAAAATAAATTTCTCACGCCGCGGCAGCGCTCGGCAAGCATATCGTCATCCGTCATGATCATGCCGCCCTCGCCGCAGGTAATATGCTTATTTGGATAAAAGCTGAAAATGCTGATATCGCCAAAGCTCCCGCACTGTTTCCCGCGATAGGTCTGTCCATGCATCTCCGCCGCATCCTCGATCACCTTTAAGCCATATTTTTTCGAAAGCTCCAGCACGGCATCCATTTCGACAGGAAGCCCGTAAATATGAACGACCATGATCGCGCGGGTCCTATCCGTGATCTTCTCCTCTATCCGGCTGACATCCATGTTCCACGTATCCGGCTCACAGTCGATGACGACCGGTACAAGCCCGGCCTTTGTGACCGCCTGCGCACAGGATATGATCGTAAACGCCGGAAGAATGACCTCAGAACCTTTTTCCAGGTCAAGCGCCTGTACAGCCGCCTCTAACGCCGCAGTTCCGTTACAGACTGCGATGCCATGTTTCCTGCCGACATATGCCGCCATCTCCTTCTCAAACCGCTTCACAAACGGTCCCTCGCTCGAAATCCATCCCGTATCGATACACTCACATAAATATGCTTTCTCGTTTCCGTTCAGTAACGGTTCGTTGACCGGAATAAAATCACTCATCCTTAAAATCTGCTCCTTTCCTGATACGCGATCCTTATATCTGTCCTCCAGCACAGTTCTTAGGATTGCAAAATCCTTCTTTCCGGTTATTCCTCCACAAAAACAGGTTGCTCCACCCGAAATTCAAACCGGGTCTTGTCCGCATCGCCCGCATACGGTCCCTGTTTGATCTCATACATTTCAACTTCCTCAAGCACCTCAAAGCCATGCCCTCCCGCTGAAAGCAGGATAATGTCTCCCGCGTTCAAAATATAACTCTTCAGGTAATTTTTGTCCTGATCAAAAAAATCAACCCTCAGCTTTCCACGTTTGATCACCAAAACTTCCTGCGTATAGTGAACCTCGCGGTGAATCACATTATGCACATGAGGTTTTATCAGCTTTCCCGTCGGATGATGCATATAGGCAAGCTGCTGTGAATAGTCATCCGGCGTAAAAAAGCGAATGCCTTCATCCTGCTCGTTTCCCTTAATAATAATCGCTAATGTTTCATCCTTGTCTTTGATCAAAATCGGCTGCAATCTAAAACCCTCCCGCTGTGCTTATTCATTAGAACCGCTAATTCCCTTCACGCTTTTTTTCCGCATACTTCTCAAGCTGTGCCATATCGTTCATGATCTCTAAAACGCGCTCCCTGCCCTGCTTATTTAATTTGAGAAAACGTTTCATCACCTTATCCTGTAAAAGCTTCCGGCTCGAACTGTTCGTTTCCTCATCGATCGGCGTAAAATCCTCGGGATTGATGCGCAGCTTATCGCACATGCCGATCACCGTGCCATATGCCATGCCGTCAATGCCCCTGTCCAATGCCGTGACCAAAGTGGAATACGGGATCTCCATTTCCAATGCAAACTGGCGCACACTCTTATATTGTGCCAAAATTTCTTTTTTCATGCTCTCCGATCTGTCCATCGCCGCCTACCTCATCCGCTCCGTCCTATGCATGACCGTGTCTTGCGCGCAAATGTCTTCTGAAACATGTCCTCTTTAACGCATATTCCGCATAACCGGAACCCGCTGTACAATTCTTCCGATCCCCTTTTACCATTTCTTCAAAAATGTTTTTCTCTCCATCGGATCCATTCTCGCGATCTCAGGGTCTTTATAATAAGAGTCTGACTTCATATGCCGGGTCGATACCTCTTCAAAAATCGCGCCGGTATCAGATGAGAACGAATGAAATTCGCCGCGCAGCACCGTCTGCATATCTCCCGGATGCAGTGTCTTTTCATCCTGACCCTCAATCTGCACCTTCAAGTCGCCATAAAGCACCTGAAACGTTTCCTCTTTTACGCGGTGCGCATGAAGCGGATGGAACTGCCCCGGAAGAACGATGATATATTTCTTACAGTATTCCCGATTGATAATATTAATGATGATCGCACCTGTCTGTCTGAAATGCTTCATTCCGTAATGATGCGAGATCTCTACCTCAAAATCATTGCCAAGCGCGATACCAGCCTCATACAGCATACCCTTCGCATCATGTACTGCACTTCGTACGATGCCAACCCCGGTCAGCATCGGCGTCTCCACAAGTTTCTCATTCTCCGCATAATCACGGCTCGCAATCATACCGTCCTTAAACTCACCGCTCGTAAGCTGCCTGTCCTGGCACGGCATTGCGTAGAACACGTCAGCCTCCGTCATAACGTCCCCCGCCTTAATCGGGTGTTTCGCATATACGCCGCGCATGAGCGAACGCAGGGAATCTAATTCCGGTTGGCTGACATACTTGTCGTTTTTCTTTTTCATCGTGCACATCTTTTTTGCCAGAAGCGCTGCTTCCACCCACTTATCTGCCTGTTCCGGATTCATGGAATATGCATTTAATTTGATCGTCTCAGTCGGAAGTCCGACATGACGCTCCAAGATCTTTGCGCCCTTCGCAATGGCAAGCATGGGCACCGTATTATTATCAGGATCTTCATGACCGGAATACCCTATCGTAATATCCCGATATCTGCGGTTCATCCTGTCGATGAAGTCTAACTGGAGATTCTCTTCCGGCGCCGGGTATTCCGCAATACAATGCATGAATGCAAACGTACAGCCCTTATGGGAAAAGAAATTATAAAGCTTGTCAATATCCGAGAGCGTCTTTCCTCCCGTGGAGAGAATGATCGGTTTATGCGCGTACGCCACTTTTGTTAAAAGAGGCCAATCCAACGCCGAACAGCTTGCCACTTTTATAATATCCAGTCCCTGGTCGGTGCACCACTCCACGCCCTTCTCGTCAAACGGCGTGCTCATCGTCAGCATTCCTTCCGATCTGACCGCATCCACCAATTGGCAAAATTGCTCGTAGGTCAGCCTTGTGCTCATGAACCGTTCCACATGCGGCACGTCCTTGCGCTCCTTAAAATCAGGATGAATGAATGTGTCCATATCGCGGTATTGAAGCTTCACAGCCGCTTTCACATTGTATTTTCGTGCCACCCTTCCCATCGCACGAATGATATCAATTCCATGTCCCACGCTGCCCTGATGACTGTTCGCCATCTCAAAAATAAATAAATCCTGAAAAATATCCTGTCTCGCCATATCGCGCCCCCTTAACTATTTTCATATAAAATTATTGATTCTCTTTGAAAATCTTTTATCCTATTTGAGAAAATCCCCTTCGTTCCCATATCAATTAAATCTAACATTATAAATATATCATTTTATTATGAAATATCACATATATATTATCGGCATATTGTGCAAAAAATGTAACACAGAGACAAAAACTTCATTTACACGACACCCATATGAAAAAATATCCCGAAATAAAACCCAATATCAGAAAGAACCCGCCTTAAAACGGATTCCTTCTGATATGCTTCTTACAAAATTTCCGATAACTGCCCCATATACTGTTCGATTTCAGGCATACACTGATCAATAGTCCGTGCCACAACTTCCAGATACTCTTTCCCGATCTTTGCCGTATAGATCAATTCATCGCGCGCCGTCTCCTGCGCTGCGTAAACCTGCTGCAGCTGATCGTGCGTCGTCTCCTGCATCGCATTCTGAATATAGAACATGACAGGTTCCTTTTCCATTAGACGGCTGACCTCCGCAGTCTTAGTAAGCAGGCGCTTCAGCTCGCCCTGTTTAAGTTTCCCGCTGTAAGCGATCTCAATCATCTTGTCGTAGTCCCTGATCGCGTTCTTCGCCTTCCTCTGCAATTCCCGCAATTCCTCCGGAGCTTTTTGCAGATAGGCGATCAGATCGCGCTTCGTCTCATCGTCGAACGCATCCCCGATCGAGTCGAAAATACCCGCGATATCATATTCCTTCGTACAATAGCGCGCCACCGCATCCGCAAGCGGCATGTTCTCTGCGCCTCTGATCAGGACACCGCCCTCCGTCGCATTGATCGTATGACACTCGGGATGTTTGGGAATCTCCTCCTCAAACCACTTCTGATAAAGCTGAAACTCATGCGAGGTCTTCACCTTTCCGCCATAATATCCCTCCGCCTCGTCATGAATGAATTCGTTTGCATCCATCTTCCATTCCCCGCGCACGGATTCCTGCGAATGTGTCTTGTTATCCGTATACGCCAGGTCCTGTCCCACAAGAATGATCGTTTGAAAGCCCATCGCCGCGGCAAGCGCATAGCCATCATTTGCCACGGAACCGCCCGACGAAAAGCTGGGCAGAAGTATCTCCCTTTTCGTCAAAAAGTAATTCACATGCGGGTTCATATCATTCATAAAGAATTTCGGCGCTTTGACTTTTAATAAAGTCCGAAAATTATTCGTGCCATCCGTAAAAATAGGAATATTCTCAACTCCTGGATATTCAAAGTGCTTTTGATTCTTCAGTGCGTCCACGGAAACAAACATATCAGGAATAATGTCATGTTTGAGCAGCACGCGCAGCGCAGAATCCGCCGCCATAATAAACGCCTTGCCTTTTAACCCTTTCAGTTCGTCAATATTTTTATCTAACGACGGACCCGACGCCACCATGATGAACGGCATCTCTTTCGGCATTTTTTCATAGAAATCCAACAAAGATTTCGTGCGGACCAAATCTGCCATATTCCGGATCGTATTGGTAAAATACTGTTTCCCATAACGCATCAGGACGTCCTGCGTCGCCTGAACCGAGTTATGAAAAAGCTGCACGCTCCATCTTGTATCCTGCTGCTCTTTCGAAAACAAATTTCGGTAATTCGGATATGGCTGATAATACAGTTTATTCAAATCCCGAAAATCCGCAAAGCGGTAAAGATACTCCTCAAAAACGCGGGGAACATCTTCCACGATCCACTCTACACGCCCATCCGAAATTAAGTCGCTGTAATCACATAAACCCATCAGTTCCCGAAAGAACAGCAAATACGGTTCATAGACGACCACGCGCAGTGTATCGTCGCTGTATTTTAACAAAATCCGCAAAAGCGAACCGTTTCCTATCCCAAAAAAGATATACTTTGGTCTATAGACCTGCCTGTCGATCTGCATCTGTTCACCCCAGACCCACGGCGCCAGGTCTGGCCGGTACATGCTGTCTAACTGATATGCGGGTCCGTTATCTTTAGCCGCAATCAAAACACACCGCTCTCCCGTATCATAGAGTTCTGCATGAACATCGCATGAGCGGAACCGACCAGCGTCCGTTTCCGCGCTCACGATCGCATCCTTTAATTCATTATATCGATTGCCAATTGCTTCCAAATTTTGATTGTAAACCGTATTTATCATAGTCCATGCTCCTGTAAGATCGTAATATGCTCCGTAAGGTTTGGAAGCAGTACTGCATAAATCACATCAATCTTTGCAAACGTATCCCTGCCTTCCAGCGTATCCAAAATTTGTGCGAGCAGCCCCGTCCATTGTGTCAGCTCCTCCTGCCTGTCCAAAAACGGCTCCAAAGTATAGTCATGGATGATTACGGGAAACATCAGATTCATCACCTGCGCAATGCGCGGCAATATGATCGCCATTTTCGTCTCGTCCTCCGTGATCATTGGTTTTCCGTATTCTTCCAACAACAGCACCATGCTGCTGAGCTGCCCGGAAATGCTCGTTTCATTGCAAGCTGCATTTTCTTCCTGTCGTTCCATCCCAAACCTCCATCCAGATCCCCGTTCCTACCGTAAACCCGTATCACTGCAAGTGTAGCGATTCCTGTCTCTTATTTGACCTCCGCACTTTTATATGGTGATCATTACTTATTATTATACAGTCGATTACACAACTTGCCAATGAGGAATTTTCGGCAATTTCGTGATTGGAAAACCTCTGAAAATCACAAAAAAAGAAGACCGGTAAACCGGTCTCCTTTTCTTATGATAGTTTTGATTAGCCGAGTAAGGACAATACACCCTGATTGCTCTGGTTCGCCTGTGCCAGCATCGACTGTCCTGCCTGAGCAAGAATGCTGTTGTTGCTGTAACGAACCATCGTATCTGCCATATCCGTATCGCGGATAGCGGACTCTGCTGCTGTGGTGTTCTCTACGATGTTGTCCAAGTTGTTGATCGTGTGCTCCAAACGGTTCTGAACTGCACCAAGGGAAGATCTCTGGGAAGAAACCTTTGCAATTGCCTGAGTGATCAGGGAGATTGCAGTTCTTGCACCTGCCTGAGATGTCAGGCTCGTTGTGTTGTTTGTAAGCGCGGTATTCTTCAGACTAGCAATACCAAGACCCTGAGCGCTCATAGCCGTGATCTTGATCTGAATCGTCTGCTCAGTCTTGTTTGCAGTACCAACCTGAAGCGTTACGTTCTTAGAAGCTGCGAACGTACCGTCTAACAGATTCAGGGTGTTGAACTGTGTAGACTGGGATACACGATCGATCTCGGATACAAGTGCATTGATCTCTTTCTGGATTGCAACACGGTCAGCACTGGTGTTCGTGCCGTTTGCACTCTTAACTGCAAGCTCGTTCATACGCTGCAGCATGTCATGTACTTCTGCTAACGCACCTTCTGCTGTCTGTACGCAGGAGATACCGTCCTGAGCATTTGCAGATGCCTGTGTAAGACCACGAATCTGGCTTCTCATCTTCTCACTGATCGTTAAGCCTGCTGCATCATCTGCTGCACGGTTGATCTTGTAACCAGAAGATAACTGCTCTGTTAATTTGCTCTGAGTGCTTGTCGTTACGCCCAACATTCTGTTGGAGTTCATTGCTGTTAAATTGTGCTGTACTACCATAATCTTTTCCTCCTTGAATTTACGGTGGCTTCCCTGCCACTCGTTTAATTTGGTTGTAGTAACGAAACTCCAACCGTACGTATTTTTGTTTCGTTACCAGTGAAGTAATTCCTTTACTCACTATATATATCGGTACCCGTTTTCAAAACTTTATACCGCTATATAACTTTTTTACAACTTTTTTATTTCTTTTTGTTACTTGCCCTTTATTGCTTGTAGTTGATCATCTGAGGATCGACATACTGGGAATTTGTCATACTCTTATAATAATTGCTCGCCACATTCATACTTCTGCGCGACTCATGCAGATCTTTGCGTGCGGAAGCGAAATACTGTTCTATTGCCTGCTTATTTCGCTTTTCAGTCGTCTCTATCCTGACCGACCGGTCAGTCAGCTCCTTGATCAGCGTCTGTATCTCATTGATCTGTGTCTTGTAATGTTCAGGATGCTGCGTCACATCCGGACGGACATGCTGATAGATCGTTTCAAACCCCGTATCCAGCTTTTCAAGCAAAGCTATCTGTGCTGACTTTTGGTCAACAAGCCGGTCAAATGCATCGAGACTGTCCTCCATGCGGATCACTTCTGCCTGTTTTTCATTCAAAACAAGCAAAGTATCCAATATTTCAATTTTCTTTTTCAGACTTTCAATCAAAATTTGTAAATAACGTTCGGTCTCCGCCATACCATACCCTGTCTTTCCCTGCCGCTCCTATTGAAACGTGCGGGGATGCCGATCTCAATAATCGCTCATCCCCGCTCCATACCGCTGACGCTCTCTCCCCGCTTCTATGCACGAAGCTGCGCCTGCGGATCATTCGCTTCGCCTGATTTGCACATACGCATTACTTCTTTCCATGTATCGCGCATACTACGAAGATGTTTGTTCACCTCTTCAAGAATTTCCTTATCCTTACGCATGTTCGCGTCGTGAAGTCTTCTGATCAGGTAATTATACACATTCTCAAAATCTTTCGCAACCGGATATTTATGGTTTAATGTGAGGCGCAGTTCCCTGACAATTGCTTCTGCTTTCATGATATTATCATGAGATTTCTGAATGTTCTGCTCCTCGATCCCGATAATCCCGATATTGCAGAATTTGATCGCCCCTTCATAGAGCATCAGTGTCAGCTCTCCCGGAGAAGCTGTTGCGATGCGGTTATTTGTATATTGCGCATATGGGTTATTTAACATCATGTTACTCCTCCCGTATGATTCCTTTAACCGAACATGCTGGTAATATAGCTGGACGTCGAATTGATCTTCGACATCGCGGTCTCCATTCTAGAGAACATCTTGTAATACTTATCTTCCAGTGCGGCAACTTTCTTTTCCTGCTTCGCGATCTTGCTCTTGTAATCGTCATACTGCGATGTCATCGTCTTATCAGAATAGAAACTGCCATAGCTCCGAACGCCCTTTAAGGTTGTCGATGCACTTCGCATCTTATCATAGAGGCTGTTCGCAAACTGATTAAAGAACTTACTTACCGCGTCCGGATCGGAAGAGATCATCTTTCTCAACAGATCCTTATTACCCGATGATACCTCATCTTCCGAGTCGCCGTCAATATGAAGAACGCTTCTTTCATTATCCTCAGCAGCAAAATAGTCCTGTGTAAAGATACCAAAATCAGCAAGCGAATATCTCTTTCCGCCGATCGTAAAGCTTGAAGACACTGATTCCTTGAGCATATTCCGCACAGTGCCAAGCTCTGAATCGTGACGAAGCAGCGCACCTTTGATCTTTTCTTCCCACTTCTCAACTTCATCATCGGTCATTGCCGCTTTTTCTTCCGAAGTCAGCGGTTCATAATCCTTAGCCGATGCAGCATTGTAGAGCGTATCGATCTCTTTGATCAGCTCATTGTACTGCTTGATGACGTTTTTGATCATTTTATAAACGCCGTCCACATCATCCTGCGTTGTGATCTGGGCCTGCTCGTACATGGGCTTGCCGGATGCATCCGTTCCGGTGATATTGCTTAAGCCTTTCGCCGTAATTGTCAGTCCGTTGATGGAGAATGTATTGCTGCTTGATGTAAACTCCGCACCGTTCAATTCGATGATCGCATCCTGTCCGGTCACACGTACCGCCGTAGCAGATGCGCCCTGCAGATATGCACCCGCATTATTGACTGCCTCGTGCGCCGCCTGCGCTTCTTTTGTAACAGCGCTTACTGCCCTGTTCTGAATTCCCTCAGAAGCATCATACGTAAGATCTGCCGCATCCACCTCCGGATTCGTGTAAAGCTCCTCGTTAGCAACCATCTTCGTGAGCAGCTCATTCATCTTGTCGAGCTCAGTTGTGTCATCACCATTCGCTACGGCTGCCGTGATCTGCGCTTTGACGGTATCAAGCTTATCAGTGAGGCTGCTGCCTGCAATGGCGTCAATCTCAGCCTGATTTGCTTCCATATAATAATCATTCAGGATCTTGGCATTTTTTGCAGTCTGTGCAATAGCGTCTTCCTGCGTCTTGATCGCCGCCTGAAGAGAGTCGTAGCTCTTAAACGCATTCTCCGCAGACGTGATCTGGCTCTGTCTATCGGCAAGATCAGTCGCTTCCGCGTCTAAATCATCCTTCGTGAATGTCTGACCTGAAAACTTCGCATCCAGTTCGTCAAGCCTCTCCTGCTCCGCCTCTGAAAGACTTTCTCCTGCCGCCAGTTCATCCCTCTTGGTGCTCAGCCGCAGATATTCCGTCTTCTCCATCCACACTTTGCGGTCATCATCAAGCGCAGTCTTTGCCGCATTCAAACCATCCTTATCCGCAAAATCTGCCAGTGCTTTCTCATAAGATTGTTTTGACGGGTTCTCGTCCCAATCCTTATTCAGGTCAGCGATCGTATCAATGTATTTCTGCATCGCATCCGCATTCGCAAGAGACTTCTGCATGGATGCCGCATAAGAGTCTGCACGTGCTGTTACATAAGATGCCGCCGATGCGTTCAAGGTACCGCTTGAAGCGTCATACATTGCCGCAAGCTCAGAATTTGCACCCGCGTTCTTCGCAAGCTCCTCTTTTGTGAGCAGTCCCATGTTCGAAAGCGCTTTTAATCCGTTCGTATCATTAGCGCTTAACTGGAAATCACCGCTGTTTCCGCTCTTATCCACATTGATGAAAAATCTCTGGTTTGCCTGATCAAAGCTCGCCGCTACACCGGCGCTGTTTAGCTTATCAACAAACTCGTTGATCGTTGTATTGCCCGTCAAGTCTATATTCGTCGTCTTGCCGTTTACTTTTACACTGATGCTCGCCGTATCATTCTCGCCAAGCGCCAATGAAGACCCCTTCGCCAGCTCGCTTAACTTCGTATTTCCCTTAACGCTCTTGTTATCGCTCAACTTCCCGCCTGTCAGATAGCCGGACTTTGCAAGCTGCTTGACAACCAACGTCTGGGAACCTTTTACTGCGTTATCGCTCGCGACGATCGAAGCAATGCTGCTGTTAGAAATCGATGTCGTCTTCTTCTTAAATGCATCGGACCAACGGAGATTGCTGATCGTTGCCTGAAAACTTTTGATCTTCTTATTCAGCCCTTTCCATGCGTCCTGCTTCCACTCCAACTTGGTCTGTGCTTTCTCGAGTGTCTCCTTCTTTGTACTAGCTGCTGAAACAAGCTCTCTGACAATTGCATCTGTATCCAGACCCGAATTCATACCTGTAATTTTTATCGACATATCCAATCCTCCATTCCTGTCCCTTAATCTTTATACCAATTACCGTTTCTCGTCTACAAGCAGACCGGCAAGTTCCCACGCCTTAGCGATCATGTCAAGCGTCTTCTCCGCCGGAAATTCTTTGATCGTCTCCTTGGTCTCCTTGTCAACGATCTTCAGGGTGATACGGTTCGTATCCTCGTGAACACCGAATTGAACCTGTGAATTGTGCGAATTCTTATTTAACTCCGCAATTGCTTTCTTGAGTTGTTCTTTTCCTTCTCTCGTTTCCGCAGATTGTCTGCTGCCGCCGCCCGAACTGTTAGAATCATATTCCTGTGATTTTGCGACCGCCGCTGTTGTCTGGTCAACATTGACCGAAATATCCTGAACCGCACCCTCCGTGGTGCCTGCTTCCGAGCCGGTTACCGGCTTAGGCGGTACATAATTCTGTGCCTGATAGGATATTGCCCCGTTAATTGCCTCAATTGCCATGATAATCACCTCCGTGTGATTGGTTAAAAGTTGTCGTAGTATTCTTGTAGCCAAAACAATTTTTCAGTTCTCTGTAGGTTATATCGGTGAAAAGCAAAAAAATGTTTATATCTCTATAAACATTTTTTGCGTTGTTCTATGCTGTTTACGACATTTTACAGCCCTCTCAGGCGAGATATCCATACTATCGTTTTTCAAACAGTGATACACTATTTTTCCACAACCGGCTGCTAAGACTGAAACAGTTTTGAGAGTGCATCCGCGTCAACACTCATCGCGTTTTTATTTGATTCCTGTATCTGCAGATAAACTTCCTTGCGGTAAACAGGCACTTCTTTCGGTGCACTGATACCGAGCTTTACCTGTTCTCCTTTGATCTCCAGTATTGTGATCTCAATATTGTTATTGATGACGATCGCTTCATTTTTTTTGCGGGATAATGCCAACATAGTCACTCACCCGCTTTCTTTGACGCCTGAAGAATATCGTAAATCGGATATTTTACAATATACTCATCGCCTTCTGCAATGATCTGGCACGCTTTTCTCTGCGCCGCGTTTACTACGATCGGTGCTTTTAAGTTCACCGTCATTTTAGTTAAGTCCCGCGGTACGGTAAGCGTCACCAGCACCAACAGTTGATCACTGTCCAGATTCCCGATCGGTTTTAAGAGCTCATCCTCCACCTGCGGGTTATAACCCGGCATCACCAGCAGCGGATCAATCACCGGCATCGCAAAGCCTTCTTCCTGTAAAGACTGCAGCCATCTCACCGATGTATGGCTGCCCTTCTCCTCATCATGGATCAGCGCAAACTCGGTCAAATCCGGAAATCCAATGATCCCGTTTACAAAACGGATGATCTTTGACTCGTCAATGTCCACTTCTCCGAAAATTCTTGTTTTCAATTTCATAGCATCATGCCTCCTTTTCTTAAGGTTATTCATTAACCCTGCCGTCACCTGACAGGCGGCTGTGGCCTTTCTTTTAAGAAAACGCAATTAAACCGGCGTTTTCTTAAATATAGTTCATCAGGCTCGTTTCCAAGATCTTACTCGTTGCGGAAAGCGCCGCGTCATAGGTCAGTTTTGCAGCGGCAAGCTCCGTAGTCGAGTCCTCGATCTCCTTGTGGTTGTTATTGATGTAAAGCTCCTTAAACGTATCCTGCTGTCCGTCCAGACGGTTCTTGATCAGATCAAGACGGACGCCTCTCGTACCAATATTGGTCCCTGCAAGATTGACCAAATCCTGATAGCTCTTCATGTTTGTCATCGTTGAGCCGAACAGTTTCTGTACCTGATCTTTTACAAGACTCTGCGCTTTCTTTGCCGCGGTAAGCTGCAGATTTGCCGCATCCAGTTCCGCACCTTCCGACAACGACGCCACTTTCTCTTCCAGGCTGTTCACGATTCCATCCAGCTTTTCCAATTGGTTGATCACAATTTCCAAATCGTCCACATCGCGCCCGACATCGTGAACATATGCCTCTCCCGCAACCGTATTGACCTGCAGGGACTGATTTGCACCAAGATCATACTCTATCTTCTGTTTGCTGCCCGACTCATAATCCAACGTCACATCCTTACCGTCCGGTCCCTGTTTGGTAACCTGACAGTCAAAATAATGTTCCGGTCTCAAATCCCCTTTAACCCACTCGTTTTTCTCATAGGCAATCGTATAAGTTGTCGTATTAGGGAGTGCCGACATCGCATCCACCGCATCTTTCCCAAGCACGATCTCACCCGTATCTACCAAAATGAAAGCATCCGCGTCACCCGGCGTATAGGCTCCGCTGTCCGTTGAATTCATCGCTTTCAATTCTATCTGTTGAGGCTGTCCGTTCTGATCGGTATACCGGATGCACAGTTTATCCGCATCATCCTGCACTGCCGGAGGCGCTGGCGGCGCCGGCATGGGCGGATTTTTCAGATCATCATAAGCGAGCCGGAAACGCGTGTATTCCTGCGCTTCTACCATTGTCTCGTTCACATCGAAACCGTTTGCTTCCGTATAGCCGTAAATATCTCCATCCGGATCAGTCGTCTTATTCGGGTTGGTCGTATTGATATGCGTGCGCGTCTGCAGATCACCCAGCGTAAACTCTTCAAAAATACGGTATTCGGTGTTCTCTTTTTCCTTAAACTGCAGTTTCGACTCGGTCCGGTAGCCTGTAAATACATTGCGCCCGCCGTAATCTACATCGCCTGTTTCATAGAACTCCTCAGCGCTCTGTCTTAAGTTCATCAAAGCTGCCTGATAGTTTGCGGTATTCTTATCATCACTTGTGTTGCGGTTGCACTCATTATACATGGTCTCGATCAGGGCTTCACCCGCATAGACAGCTTCCTCGGTCGCCTTCATCCAGCTCGCGGCATCCTCCGCATTCTTTTCGTTATATTGCGTCAGTTTCGTTAAATTTGCCGAAAGACGAAGGGAGCGGATCGCGATGACCGGATCATCTGACGGTCTTGTCAGCTTATTACCGGTCTGCATCTGAATACTCAGCTGGCTTTGCAGTTCCTTATTTGTATTGATATTTCGCAGGGAATTATTCTGCATGATCTTATTTGTAATACGCATGGCAGTCTTCCTTTCTTCTTCGTAAAGATCATTGTTTGTTTCGCATCAGCGGAAGTCTTATCCTTTCAGGAGAATCTGATGAAGCAGATTCCACGAGTTTCGCCAATGCGAAACTCGGAAAGAACGCGAAGCGTTCTTTTTTAGACACCCGTCTGCAAGATCAATCTGTCATAAATCTCCGTGAAACAATTGATCATTTTTGAGGCAAGCGTGTAAGCATTCTGGAATTTTACCAGATCAACGCCCTCTTCATCCTTATCCACGCCGGACACGGAAAGTCTTAAATTGTCGATGGTATTGCCAAGGTCATCATATTTCTCATGGAATGTCCTCGCCGCACCGGTATTCAGGGTAATATCCGACAAAATACACTGTAAAAATTCTTCCGCAGAACAGCCGCGGAAACTCATTCTGCTTTTATTGGTGTGCAGGTCGATCATCTGGTCAACAACATCGTATTTATCCTGTCCCGCAGTCGCTATTGTATGGGTTCCGAGCAGCGCTGCGTTTCTGTTGATCACCCTGTCAATTGCAACAGTGCCTGCCGTGATCCGGTAATACGTATTATCCTTACTGTTGATCGTGTAGCTGACCGGATTACCTGCCGCGTCAACCCGCGCCGGAGTACCCGAACAATTGTATTGTCCGTCTTCAGTCTGACTGTTCGCAACAAAAACGTTATTTGCCTGATCGCCGTAGCTGTCTACCGAACCTTCCTGCGCAACGATCTTATTAAATGCTTCCGAATACCCCCTGAGCCACTCGCTCATCTGCTGCATGTAATAAGGAATACCCTGATATTGGTTGCCCACGCCTACCGACGCGTCTTTTCCGATCTTCGTGCTTGTGAGCGCCGTATTAGGATCGCTCATTTCAAATGTATAAGAATAGGTATCTGTCGCTGCATTATAGGAAAATGTAAAATTATCATAGCACACTTCCTGATCAAACAATCTGATCTTGCCTTGTTCCGCCAGATTGGACTTATTTAAGTCCTTCAGATAGTCTGCAGTCACATCGACCGTAACTGTCTGAACCGTTTTACCCCCGGCATTCGTCGTCTGTCCAATCGAACTAATCGTGCCGTGGAAATACTCGTTATTATTGCCGTCACGCATGTCGATAATGCCCTTCAGCGTACCACGCAGACTTGCGTTATGAAGGTCAAACCGATTCCCGTTATCCCACATGACGTCATACAGTCCGTCAATATCAGTCTGATTCTGCTTTTCCGTATTAGACCGTGCAGTATATACCAACGTGTGATAATTCATGCCGGATACAAGGGACTGACCGCCCGCGATTTTCACGATGAATTTCGTTGCCCCGGTATCTCTTTCCGGATTATTCGCATCATAAACAGGTAATTCCTCGGTCTCCACGTCGACTAACTCAGACAGTTTATCAATCAAGGCACCTCTCTGATCGCGAAGCTCATTGGCGTTCGTTCCGGTAAGCTCTATGACATTGATCTGCTTATTTAAGGAAGCGATCTGCGACGCATAGGAATTGATCTGATCCAACGTCACTTTCATCTCTGCATTTAAGTCTTTCTGCGTCTTCTGCAGACTGGCGTACATTGAATTAAAATAGTCTGTCAGACTCGTTGCCGTCTGTAAAAATGCCTGCTTATAGGTCGTATCGCCTCCATGCTTTGATAATTCCTCAAGCGCATCGTACATCGTTCCGAAAATAGAATTAAATCCGGTCACTTCATCATCGTCTTTGAAGAAATCCTCCAGCATTTTCATATAGTCGTCTTTTGTCTTAAATTCACCAAGATTAGAATTGTTATTCCAAAATCTGACATCGTAGTATTGGTTCCTCAGACGCTCAACAGCCAGCGTATCAACGCCCGCTCCCGCACAGCCATACTTTGCAAAGGTCCGCAGCGCATCGCTTGCCTGTGTGGTAACAACCTGCTTACTATAGCCTTTCGTCTCCTCGTTGGCAATATTATTAGCGGTCGTGTTCAGAGCGGCATTCGATGACAGTAATGCCGAATATGCAATATTTAATCCGAAAAATTGTGAAGGCATCTCATTTTCCTCCTTATGCCGCGCCCCGCAGACGCAAGGACGTACTTTCTTTATGTAACACCGAATATATATATATATATCTTTTGCTTATGCAAGCGCGTTGATCAGATGCTGCAAAAGCTCATCCACTGCATTGATATAGCGGCTGCTTGCATTATATGCATTTTGGAACTTGATCATATGTGTCAGCTCCTCATCCGTCGATACGCCGATGATCTGCTCCCTTGCCGATGTTGCCGCGCCAAGCGTTCCCTGCTGATCATCGGTCAGCTTTTTATATGCATTGCCGGAATTTGCAATCTGATTCGTCAGGTTGATATAATAATCAGAGAAATTTGCCAGCGTCTTTACATTCGGATTGAGCGCATGTGTCTCCTCTTCAAACAGCTGATACAGCTTTTGTCCCGTCTCATAATCCGTCGATCCATCCGGCTTGACGAATCCGAGCAGTGTCGGCTGCTTCGCCAAATCGCTGTTTAAGCGGATATTCCCGACTGTAAACAAGGTTTCTGCTTTGTCAGGATCTTCCTCCATCTTATCCCAGGTTGATGTTGCATCGTTATAAATATGCGTATCCGATGCGATCTTCGTAAACAACTGGATCGGGCTGCCGTCCGGGTTACAAAGATAGCCAAATCCATTCTGCTTTGCCGCATCTTCCAGTACCTGATTGATTCCCGTCGTAATATCATGGATCAGGCGATCAAACTCTGCCTGAACGTTCATGATCAGCGACCGTGAAATATTATCATATTTCTCTTCGGTCTCAAGCTCCGTATAATTCGCGCGATGATCCCCTCTCGCATATACCAGCGCTTCCAGTTTTCCGATATCTGTATTTCTTGCCGTAGAGATCGGTTTGCTCGTATCAACAACCTTCGCATGGGAGATATCGAGCGTTTCCCTTCCGTACCGGTCGATTTTTGTATCGGCAAGGTGCTTCCAATACGGTGTATAAAAGCCATTATCCTCGGTAAATACGCCAATCTCATATACCTGACCCCTGTTGACAAAGGTCTCGCCGTCGATCTTCACATTGTAATTGCCAAACACATCCACGGAATAAGTCATATTCGTCAGTTTGGCAAGTTCATCAAGGCAGTAATTACGCCGATCACGCAAATCGTTCGCATGCTCCACGCCTGCCGCCTCTATCTTCGCGATCTGCTTGTTTAACTCATAAATCTCTTTGCCGAATTTATTGATTTTTTGCACATTATCATAGACCTGTTGATTCAGGTCATCCTGATAGGAGCGCAGTTCCTTATTAATGATATTCGCCTCATCAATAAACTGGCTTGCACGCTGGATCAAAAGTCCCTGATTCACAGCGCTGCTCGGATCCTTGGAAAGTTCTTCCACCGCCTCCCACAGTCTGTCGACTGAGGCCTGGAACGGATTCTCCCCCGGCTCCCCAAAAATATTCTCAATATGATATAGGGCATCATAAGAAACTTCATAGAAAGCGCTCCGACCCGACTCTTTCCGGTAGAGTTTGTCAAGGAACTCATCTCTTACCTGTCTGGTCTGAGTGTAATTAACGCCCAGTCCGATCTGCTGGCTGGACACAGAAGAATAACTGTATTTGATTGTCTGATATACATGATCACCAAGCTGCACCTGCTGCCTGGTGTATCCTTTCGTATCTGCGTTCGATATGTTATGTGCTACTGTATTTAATGCATTCTGATTTGTCTGCAAGCCGCCCCGGCCTACATGTAACGCGCTCATTAATGACATAAAAATTCCCGCCTTCGTTCTGAACTACTGCTTGGCATCAAATGATGCATTGATCCTCCCGCCGTAAGACACACCTGCACTCTTTGCATCGCTGGTATAATCCGCTGTCTCGGGTGCTGACCGCATGGACTGCATAAGATTCAGTTCAAAATCTACCATTCCCAAGGAATCAAGTATCAGATCCCTGTTATGCTCGTTGATCCGAACCATCTCGCGCACAGTCCTCTGCAGGCGGTCGTAAATACCTGCAAGGCGATTTTGCTCCGCCGGTCTTTTTTCAAGCAGTTCTATTATGTTGGTTAATTTCAAGCTGGCAACATCCTTGTTCATGACGTTGGCGATATCCGCAGTCACCCCGGCGCGCTCTTTATCGAGCCGGTTGATGCGTTCTACCACGTTTTGTTCCTCATCCGTGATCTTTTCTAATTCCTCCAAATTACCTGCCACAATAACCGGAGTCTTTCTTCTGGACAATTCCAGTAACGTCTCATATTCTGCATTCTCGCTGTCCAAAACAGCCATGAGATTTTCCATTAAGCTAGCCACTGAAACCCTCCCGGATATTTGTCAAAGAGCTTTATAGGACTCTTTGACAAATATCTTACATACCCTGATATGCCTCTAACAATTTATCCGCAAAGTCTCCGCCGTTTACTTCGTAAGTTCCGTTCTTGATACGTTCCTTCAGGGACGCAACAAGTTCCTCACGAACATCCGGGCTGTTTGCTACAGCTGTTTTCGCAGTCTGGAAATCCTTTCCCATACTGGAAATCTGCACCTGATCAGTAAAGCTCGTACCAGCCTTTTTCTGCACGCCAGGCTTCTTCTGTGTGTTGTATAGCTGTTGAACTTGTGTCAATGCTCCGATACGCATAGCCGTTCTCCTCCTTCCATGGATCATTTGCTCTTATAACATTTATCGACGCTTTTAGAATTTACTTTAGAGCAATTTTCATATTTGGCATAAAAAGGAGCTGTAAAAAGCAAAAACCTCCCGCGCACGCGGCGCGAGAGGTTTTAACGATTTTTTAGCATTCAACCGGGCGGTAGCGCTTAAAGACCTTATCTGCGCCGCATACATGCTTTGTGCCGTCATCATCATAAATGATATAATCGCCCTCTCCGATGAAGATGCGCCCTCTGCGGGTCTTGATGTAAGGACATACGATCGCTCCGTCCTCTCTGGTGATCTTGACCAGTGAGTCTGTCACGATCCAGCCTTTCGTCACGACGTCAGCCCAAAGCTCACAGCCGTCCTCCATGCCTTGCTCATACTGCTTCACGTCCGCTTCCATTTCCATTCTGATGCATTTCATTTGCGGCACCTCCCTTGCTATATTTCCAATCCCCAAATCCTCTTCCTGCCATGCTGCTTGAGCATCCCGCTCAGAGCAGCCTTACCATTTATGCTGTCTGTGAATTCTTTCTGCTATGATTGAAACTTCTTGTTAAAAGTATACACTATTATAAAAAATTTTTCAATGAAAGCGCTGCATTCTTGTTTCTTTTATTTGTTAAGATTTTGTTATGCAGATTATTGTATGGTATGAATACCATTATAAAATCAAAATAATTAGGAGACTATCCACATGATGCTATATCAATCAGAAAAAAGCAGAACCTCAATATAACAAAAATTCCAAACAGCCGACTGCAGACCCAGCCTTTTTCCCATTCAGAACACTATTATCCTGCCCCAAAGCAAAACGATCAGGTTCATCCTGTCAAAACCTCTTATTTTGCCACCTCGGGTAAGAAGAATCCGACAGCTATCAATTTGCCCGCAGACACAACCTTCCCATGTATGGCAGACACTCTTACTCCGCCGCAAGAATGATGGGACTGGCAAAACAGACCGGCGCAAAGCCGGAAGAGATCAGCGCCGTCGCTTGGGCTATTATGGCCTACCGGAGAATTCAATATGATCATACAAAATTTCCTGATACGAAGTGCGCACGAAGATCCGCGGGCTGTTGAGGCACTTATGGCTTATTACAGCAATCACTTTGACAGGGCCTGCCACCTTCTTATGCATCCGGAGTTGTGGGATATTCCCGGGATTATGCTTTATTTACAAACTACAATACTGCCCGATAAGGAGTTTCTACGCCTGCCCGCAGAACATTTATATGCTTTTTTCAATAATAATGATGAAACACGCGCACTATTTTATCAGATATCCGAAAATAAAAGAGCTCATGTACTAGTTCACACTTACATTAGTATGTCTAATCGATTTTAGTATGTTAATAAATATTAGTGAAAAAGCAAGCGCTGGATTTAACGCCTGTTTATTTGATCCTTTTTGCAGGAATACCTGCGTAAACACTATTCTTTTGCGTATCCCGCATCAATAATGAGCCCGCTCCCACACAAGTATTTTCCCCGACCCTGACCGCCCCGATTACTTTTGCACCAGCATAGATCACTACACCGTCTTCCAAAACAGGATATGCATGTATGGCACCGCTTTTCCATGCCTCAATACTTTTTGCACCAAGAGTAGTCTGCTGAAATATAGTGCAATTGTTTCCTATTTTGACATAATTTCCTATTACAATTCCATTTGGATGAGGCAATTTTAAGCCTTCCCCTACTTTACAATGATCTCCGACAAAAATCCCATAACATCGTATTAACTTTCTATTATAGTACCGGGCAATTATATTACCCCTCACTCCCAGGAAAGGAACATTGGCTATATTTTCCCAATACAGCTTTTGCTTTATATAATAGACAGCTTTTGCATTTTCTGTGTTTTTATAATATTTTTTTCTAATATGATACCAATCCCGCAGAATAAGCATATCATGCCTCACAACGATCCCCTGCTCCTTTATGCGCCATACCATTACCGCACACCCCAATCGATAACATTCTCAAATAGCGTATAACACCGTTTCCCACACATAACTTGTGTAATGCCGTATATAAAACTTGTAATCACTTCTATATTCCATTAGTAATTCCGGTATCTCATATATATCGCTTGGCTTATGGTAAATCGAAATTGCCAAACGGGGCTTATACTCTTTAATTGTCCGCTCTGCACCTTTCAGCGTTTCAAGTTCCGCCCCTTCTACGTCCAGCTTAATAAAGGTGGCACGTTCTCCGCCCAAAGCGTTATCAATGCTCTCCGTATCCAGCGTTATTTCACCCGCATCCGATATTCTGGAACCAGACCCTCTGTTAGAAAAATATAACGTATCCTTTTTATTCCATGTCGCATATGGCAACAGTTCAAAATGGTCCAGATTATTATTTTCCAGGCACCTTTTATAATTTGATTCAGACGGTTCGAAACCCAAAATGCGTTTATATTCTCCATTGCACCATTTTGCAAACTGCCGGCTTGTATCCGCATCAAAGCATCCTGCGTCAATAAAGACCTCTTCCGCCCCTATCGGATTCAGCTCCGGACAGTCAAAATATTGCACGCCCGTTGTGGCATAGACCGTCCCCAAGCGCGGAAACCAAATGTTTTCTCTCGGAAAATAATCAGAGGTCAGATCGTATAACAACTCTCCCGCATGATTATGAGACGCGATAACAACATAATACTCTTCCCCCTGCTTCTTTACTTCGGCAGGCGGCAGGACGATCCTTCCGCAAAAATCTTTTCCCCACTTAGCCCCGTCATTATCGCAAAAAGCATAAACGGATATCCCGTTTTTGATCAATATATCATATGTCATCTTTCCATCCGTACCTGCACCGAAAATGACCAATTTTTTATCGCTGACATTTTCCCGAAAATCATCATATTGTGAGATATTCCATTTGCAGTCCAACTCTAGCAGCGTATTCATAAAATCACTATACTTTTTATTTCCAAACAACATCTCCCATTTCACAGAAAACAATTTTCGTGATTCTTCATCCTGCAGTCTCTCATAAAATTTTGACAATAAATTCAAATTCATTTTTACCCTCCATGCTATGACTGTTTTTAGGAGCAGCTAATGACTCAAGTTTTCGCATAGCATAAAACTTGCATGACGTTTTCGGAAAAATTTTCAAAAAACGTCGTGTCTCCTCCGTAATAATTTTTATGAGCTAAACGACCCAATTTATAAAGCGGCTTATAAAAAGTCCATAAAAACCCTTTCGATACTTTGACTTTTCCTGATCAGGCATAGATTGCCATTTTCAAATTCTAAAATTGGTACATCCGGTAAAATAAACGGGGGCTTCATCACAATGCTATACGACCCTACATTATGAAAAACAACAAAGTCACCGACGGACAGACTGCCTGAATAATTCTTATATAAATAGTCCGATTCAATGCATGTATAGCCTGCCATGTCCAAATCTTCATATTGCTCCTGCCCCTTATCCGAATATACCGTAATCGGACGCTTTATGCTTTTTACCGAAGGATTTATATTATAAGTACTTCCCGTAAGCGTTGCGATCGCTTTTCCCCGGACTTTTTTAATATTGACTACGCGTGTCACAAAACACATGGTATTGGCTGCAAGTGCACTGCCTGGCTCAATGATCAGCTTCGGCTTTTCTGCGTGATTTTGATAAAGTTCAGCCATCTGTCCTGCCACGATCTTAGCATAATCTTCATATTTGGGCGGCGCAAAAGAAAACTGCCCGGCTAACTCATCACTGACTTCCCCCATATAGCCTCCGCCCAAACTGATATATGACCAAACATACCCTTTCATCTCACCAAAAAGAAGTTCTTTCAAATCCTTCATTCTGGCCTGGAAAGAATCCGGCGAGCGAAACGGCAGATGACAGTGCAATCCGGTCACACGCAGATTGGGAATCCTGTTTAGCCGTTCAATCGCGCATTTCAGGTCTTCTTTGGGTATTCCGAACCGGGACGGCACATCCTGCCCGATGTCCATATTGTATCTGACTCCGACAACAAACTCTCTGTCCCGATGACGCTCCGCAATTTTGGAAACAATTGCGATCTCATAATCGGCGTCTATGTTCAGATACCCCTCTCCAAGCATAAGCTTTTCTATATAGTTTTCTTTTTTATATGGCCCGTTATAATAGATATTGACAGATTCTACACCCAGACTCAGCGCCAACTCCATCTCCATCTCGGATACTACTTCTGCATACCCCCCGAGTCTTTGAATGATCCTGCATAGCTTGGGTATATAATTTGTCTTGTAAGAATAAGCAATATGGGTATTGGGATAATACTTTTGAAATGCGTCTAACATTTTACAATAATTATCCTCATATAAGCTGCTGTTCAGCAGATAAAAGGAGTCCCCGTATTCACGGGAAATCTGATCCAACCGCGCATAATTGAGCATCATACCGTTCCTCTGTTTTTTCTATTTTGGGGCAATTTTTTGCAAAACACTATTCACTTCCTCAATGACTGTCTTCCTGTTCTCCTCAAAAAATGACTGACTCTCGCGTTCTAACCGCTGCTCATATTCCCGTATTTCTTCCATTCCGAATTTGAATGCTCTCTCAATTTCTTCTAAATCATTTGAGATCCACGAATCATAAAAACTGCGTGAAAGAATCGCCATAGAAGACCCCATACGATAGTGTTCGGCAATGATATGCCTTGCAGGAAGCATCCCTTCGTCCAGTCGTGCAATACCGCCGAATCCATAGGGAATACCGTAAGGACGCACCTTGTTGCAAATTTCTTCTACCTTTCCGTTCGCCAAAAGCTCAAACATAAACTTCTGCCGATATTGAATATGAAGATCATTAAGACCAATATGAACTTCATCGATCCCGGACAATTCCATGATTTCATCTAAGTTTTTTTCAGCACCGATCGTCTCAACAAGCAGGATCGTCTTTGCCCTGCCATTCACATACTCCAAAAAGCGTTTTACCTCGTCAACCGTTTCAAAAAACGGCAGCATGACAAGCTCGGCACCCCGGTCTATCACATCATCGATCTCTTTTTTGGAATCTTCATAGATCGAATTCACTCTGACCATAAGCTGTGCCTTGGAAATACAATTACGGATGATACTCACATCCTCCATCTTATGATTAGAAAGTACTACATTTCTCCCCGCCTGGCGAATTGCTTTTCCCCTCGCCTCCAAATCCACCCAGATCCGGTCTACCGTATATCGTTCTATAATCCGCGCAATTTCCGGTCTGTTCGTAATATACATCATCTTTAACGGCATGTCATGCTCCCCCCTCCTGATAGACCGGTGTCAGCCAGTCTGCATACGTTTCGTTATTTCCCGTTACTACATCTAAATATTGTTTATGAATCTCCTGTGTCACCCTTCCCGGTAAGCCACTGCCGATCTGAAAACTGTCCATCTGTACAATCGGCGTGATTTCCACTGCGGAACCGCAAAAAAACGCTTCATCACAGACATACAGTTCCGTACGGTTCACATTACGTTCCACCACTTGCATTCCCAATTCCGCTCTTGCAAGCCTTATGATCGTATCACGCGTGATGCTTTCCAAAACAGAATCCGTCAGCAGAGGAGTGATCAGCGTATGATCCTTTATCATAAAAAAGCACGAGCCCGTTCCTTCCGCAACATATCCTTCTCTGTTTAGAAATATAGCAGAATCATAACCATGATCCGCAGCCTCCAATTTCGCCAATCTGCTGTTCACATAGTTGGCGCCCACCTTAATTCTCGGTGATAAATCCCTCTCACTGATCCGCTCCCATGAACTGACACACGTCTTTTCTCCTTTCTCAAGCGGATGCACGACTCTCCTTTTGGCAACGGGCGCAATGAACATTCCCACGGGCTCCGTTGAAAACCAACTGCCAAATCCGTCAACAAACACGGTCTGCCTCACTGCGATGTCTTCCCTATATCGATTTGCTTTGACCGTATCCAACATAAACTGTTTCATTTCTTCTACTGAATACGGACATTTCATGCGGAACAGCTTTATGGAATTTTGAAGTCTTCTGTAATGTTCCGCTAATCGAAAAGCGTATAACTGCTGCTTCTCTTCATTCCAATAGCATCTGATTCCTTCGAATACATTCGCCCCAAATTGAAAGGAGGGGGACAGTACATTTGCATTGGCATCCTTCACGTTGATAAGTTCTCCATTTAGCCAAATCAGACGGTCTTCATTCATTTCGCTTCCTCCTCAAGGCTTTTCCTATCATTTTCATGCTCTTTCGTCACATAAGTAGGAACGATCTTCTTTACAATATCCTTTACCTGCACATCCTCCAGGTTGACCGCTAACTTTAAGTCCCGTAACTGGCGAAAAAAAGTCATCTCATCCAGCTCGATCGGCTTTCCGATATGAATCAGCCTGTTTTCTGTGTCAGCCATTCCCTCCTCACTCATCAAAAGCTCCTCGTATAGCTTTTCTCCGGGTCTCAACCCTGTAAATATGATCTTAATATCTTCCTCCGGGCGGTATCCCGACAAACGAATCAGGTTCTTTGCAAGATCATAGATCTTCACCGGTTCGCCCATATCCAAAACAAAAATCTCCCCGCCCTTTGCATAGGCACCCGCCTGCAATACCAATGAAACAGCCTCTGGTATCGTCATAAAATATCTTATAATATCCGGATGAGTCACCGTTACCGGTCCCCCTGCCTCAATCTGTCTTCGAAATAGCGGGATCACACTCCCGTTGCTGCCCAGTACATTTCCAAACCGGACCGCCACAAACTCGGTATCATAATGACGGTTAAATGTCTGAACGATCATCTCACAGATTCTCTTTGTTGCACCCATAATATTTGTGGGATTGACTGCTTTGTCCGTCGAGATCATGACAAATTTCTTTACTCCGTTCATAGCTGCAGCCTGCGCAGTTTTCCACGTTCCGAATACATTATTTTTTACTGCCTCATTCGGGCTTTCCTCCATTAGCGGCACATGCTTATGTGCTGCTGCATGGTATACGATGTCAGGATGATACGTTTCAAAAATACTGTTCATCCTGTTCGTATTTCGCACCGATCCGATCAGCACGCACAAATTCAGTCCCGGATATGCAGCCAGCAATTCCTGCTGGACATCATACGCACCGTTTTCATAAATATCCAAAAGGATGAGCTGCTTTGGTTGATGCGTTGCAATCTGACGACAGAGTTCGCTCCCGATGGAACCGCCGCCGCCCGTCACCATGACAACCTTTCCCTTCACATAACTCAAGATAGAATCCAAATCCACCCTGATGGGCTCCCTGCCCAATAGATCTTCTACATCTACATCCCGAATTTTACTTACGTTCACTTCGCCGTTTACCAACTGGTACATTCCCGGAAGCGTACGCAGCTTGCAATCCGTTTCCTTGCATATGTTGATGACATCACGAACGATGCTCTTGGGTACTGAGGGCAGGGCAATGATGATCTCATCGATCCGGTATTCTCTTGCTGCATCAATAATCCTCTCGCGCCCTCCGATGATCCTGATATCCTGCACATATCTTCCCCATTTATTCGGATCATCATCGATCACACATTTGATATTCATGGTGGAATAATAGCTTCCAATGATTTCCTTTATGATGACATTTCCCGCATCCCCCGCTCCAACGACCATCACTGCCGTTGCATTCCGGCTGTTGATGATCCGGTGCTTCGCCTCCCGCAAAAGCCGGTAGGAAAAGCGGCTTAAAAGAGTTAGTGCAAATAAAAACAGCAGGAATATAAAATAATAACTTCTCGGCACTTCATGGCCTGTGCAATGCAGACCGATACATTGGATCAGCGCATTGACCGCACATGCCGCTGCCATATTCTGCATCTCCGTAACACCTGCATATGCCCACAGGCTGTGATACAGCCGAAATAAATAGAATACGAGTATTGTCAGCAGGATTCCTAACGGCAGGAACCAAAGCATATTGCTCAGGTACCGTCTGGGTATCTCGTGAAACCTAAATTCAAAACGCATGATCAATGGCATAAAGCTGCTGATCACTACCGCCAAAACATCATATAGGATCAAAAACGCCCTGCGTACAGATAGCTTCATATTCAGAATATCTTTACCGAATCGATTCACCAATTTCATCATCGTTATTCTGCCTGCACTGTCTTCTTCCAATTCCTAATGAGCGCCCACAAGATTTCAAAGGGACTTATCATATACCAGCAAATATAAAGCTGATATCTATTTTCTCTGCATCTCCCCTGCGCCGTCTGTTTTAATGTATGTTTCAGAAAATCCTGTTCGAATATCCTGTATCTCCTGTTACGGCGTATGATTTCCCTAAAAAGAAACGTCATTCGCTTCATACCGGAAAACCCGGCATAATCACTTTCACATCCAAAAATCAGCTTAAAATCCTGCGCACTGACGACCATCCCTAACTCACGCATGATCTGTCTGAATACTTTAATTGTATATTTCAAATCTCTGCGTGTTCCATTTGACTTTGTTTTTTCATTGACGCGATATTTCATCAATACTGTTTGTACGCAGGCTATTTTACAAGATTTCAAAACCCGATAGATCAGCTCATAATCCTGGGAATAGCGGAAATCTTCGTTATACTTAAAATGATATTTTAGAAAATCTTCTTTTCTGATAAACCATGAAGAATGCGCAATCGGATTTCCAAACAATAGCCTCGCTTTCAGTGCTTCAGATTCCTCTGGAAAAAATCTCTTTGACGACTTTTTTCCGTTCTCGCTGACATCCAGCCTGTTTGTTCCGCAAATCGTGATATCCGAATGCTGTTCCATATACTCCAATTGCTTTTGAAAACGCTGGGGAAAACAAATATCATCTCCATCCATTCGGGCAATGTATTCACCCTTTGCAATCTCCATTCCCTTATTAAGCGAATAGGGCAATCCCATGTTTCGCTCATTCTGTATAAAAATGATCCTCTTATCATCATAACTGCAAATAATATCTGCCGTGCGGTCACTGGAACCGTCATCAATGATGATCAGTTCAAAATCTCTGTAGGTCTGGTCTAAAACGCTGTCTATCGCCTCTTTGATATATTTTTCATCATTATAGGTTGCTAATACGACACTGATCATCATTTCCCCCTATGTAATCTACTGATAAAGTTTAACCCACTCAGGCATGACATATTTCCAAGATCTGGTCCATTCAACCGCCTCCCTGTTTCGCTCTTTGACCGAAGGCTCCCACTCAGGATCTTCCAATGCTCCTAGCAGCTTTGATCCTAAATCCTCAAAGTCGCTGAATACAATATCCTGTGCTCCCAGCTCATCCCGCAGACGATATCCCACCCAGTCCGGATTGAACACTTTTTTACCTGCATACACATACTCAACCATACTCGAAGAAAGTGCATCAAACTTTGCAGCATGGACAAAAATGTCCACTCCGATTTTCATCAACGCAATTTCTGAAGAATTCATAAACTGCTCACTGATCGTATACGCGCACCCGCACTGCTTTAACGCTTCCCCAACCTCTGCCAGATATCGCTCACTTTCCACTCCGTATGACATATGGCAATATAAAAACATTCTTTTTTTAACATCCCGCGGAAAACAACTGATCTGATTTATCACTTTGATATGTTGTTGCTGCATTCTCCCGCAATATCCGATTGCAACCACGATCTTATCCTGCGGCATATGATTACGTTGTCTTGCGATTTTTTTAAGATGCGCTTCACTATATCGGGATAGATAGCTGCCCATGCGATCTATTACAACATTTCCGAAATCAAGCACGCTGCACTTTTGATCGTATCGAAATTGATATTCCTTATTCAAAATCTCCTTCATATCACTTATCATTACGGTCAATTGATCTGCCTTATCCAAATAACATTTTTTTTGTCTGAATTTTTGGTACTTTTTATTGTAAATATCACCTCCCCAATATGTGATGATCATCTTCCCTTTTCCTGCATTTAATATGTCCCCATACACCATGGAAGTGAGGATTGCGCTCTGCACGTGTACAAAATCAAACGTACCCTTATAGATCAACAGATACAGCCGCGCCCTCAGCCAGTACACAAGATCACCGGGCTTTGACACTGCCGTCGGAATATAGATGTACCTGATATGATTTCTCTTATAGAATTTCGCCCATTGCGTCTTCTGAAAACCAACCACCGTAATATCAGCTTTCTTCACTTTAAGCAGCTCTTTTATATAATTAGGCAGAATGATGCTGTCCGAAGCGGCCATGATCGCAATTTTTTCTAATTTCTTATCCCGGTAATCGATATCTCGTGATTTCTGTAAGTCATCTCTATGGAATCCCATTTTATACCACCTCTCCATAATCATTCCAATAACATATCAACAAATCTGCCGTAGTTCACATTTGCGTTATACCTCCTGTCATACATCTTTCTTGCATACCGGCTCATTGCCTTATACTCCTGCTCGGATTGACAATAAAATTTGCCGATCGCGGCAGCAATGGTTCCACTGTCAGCATTGGCATTGAGTAAATAGCCGTTTCTCTTGTCTATAATGATTTCCCCCACTCCGCCAACATTTGTTCCCATCACAGGAATCCCGCAGCCCATCGCCTCCATCATAGATACAGGCAATCCCTCGCTTTCACTAACATTGATCAGGACATGCGGCTTTTCTTTGGCGTAATACTCCAACATTTCCCTATTCGTGACTCTTCCCATAAACTGCCACTTTATGTTGTCATGACCGCTTAACAGCTTTTCACATAATTCCTTTAACTTCTTCTCACTCTCTCCGTCCCCGAAATGCTTCCATACTATCGGGATATCATAAATCTGCGATAATGCTCCCACAATGCGCTCGATCCGTTTTACCGGAATTAAATTTGATGAGGATACGAGTCTTAAAATCCCGTTTTCACCCCACCATATAGCCGGCGTTAAATCATTCACATCAATATTCACGCCCAGTCTGCACATTCTGATCTCTGCGCGGATCTTCCCATACCTTTCCCTCAAATATTGTTTTCCGTTGTTTGAGATCGGGATGATCACATCCATCCCTTCAAAAATCAGCTTTCTAAACGGCAGATAGAGATCTTTATCCCGTTCTTCATATAAGTCCCCGCCATGGCATCTGGTCACGCACTTTGCGTGCGGATATTTATGGCTCAGAATAACCGCCACGATTGCCGGCATATGCATCCAATAAGAATAAATTACGATATGGTCGCTCTTCTGAACCCCTTGCTCCTTCAACAATTTATTGATCCTATCAGCCTCGTGATATGCCCGGCTATAGTAATCAATAGCCCGCCGATATAAATGCGTTTTTAAGAATGTTTCGTTCCAACCCCGCCTTTGTACACAATACCAAAGTTCCCTTATGAGATCCCAATGGTACACATTGGAATGAACTTTCGCTTCTTTCTTTTTCTTATAAACAGCCACATTTGCCGGAACGGCTCTCATTTTCCCCGCATGATGTCCGATCGGAAAAATATGTACCCGGTCAAACTCCGTATAATAACTGACTTCTGTTTCCAAAAAGCTCTCACCCGCACCATAGGGAAAATCAGTTGTAATCAAGATCATCCGTTTCATCTGATGATGCCTCCTGCTTAGAAAAATCACTAAGCATTCATCTTAAAATGCTCTGTGCCAAATTGTGGGCTACATGATAAGGATGGTGCCGATTCTCTCCACATCATCACTTTTCAGATACGCATGCATCGGCAGCGAAAGGCAGCATTTACAAATCTGCTCCGTCACAGCGCATTCCAGCTCATCCATAGCATACTGTTTTAATGCCTCCTGCTGATGCAGCGGCTTTTTATAATAGACTGCCGTCGGAATATCCGCCTCTTTCAGCCTTTGCATGACTTCTTCGCGATGTCTGCCGTCCTCAAGGCAAATCGTATACTGTGCCCAGCTTGAACGCATCCGTTGTGCGGCCACCGGCGTTTTGACATGTCCGTCCAGTATGCGGGTATATTCTTCCGCCACACGGTTACAGCGATCGGTTTCTTCATCAAAAAAACGAAGTTTTTGTATTAAAACAGCTGCCTGTAATGTATCCAGCCGCGAGTTCATGCCTATGCGCACATTGTCGTATTTATCTGCTCCCTTTCCATGAACGCAGTAAGAGCGGAGCAGTGCCGCCCAATCGTCGTTATCCGTAAAGACCGCGCCGCCGTCCCCATAGCACCCCAAAGGTTTTGCCGGAAAAAAGGATGTTGTCGAGATATCGCCAAAACTGCATGCCCTTTTTTCACCAATGCTTCCGCCAAACCCCTGCGCCGCGTCCTCCAATAGCAGCAGATCGTACTTCTGCGCTATTCTTTGTATTCTTGTGTAATCCGCAGGCTGTCCGAACAAATCGACCGCAACGACCGCACGCGGTCTTAAGTTCGTGCGTTGTAACACATATTCGATCGCTTTTTCCAGACTGTCAGCGCTTATGTTAAAAGTGTCCTTGTCAATATCTACAAAAACCGGAACAGCGCCGACAACCGGAACAACCTCCGCGCTGGAAAAAAAGGAAAAGTCCGGCACAAATACGGCGTCCCCCGGACCGATCCCCCACGCCATCAGTGCAAGCTGCAGCGCGTCCGTTCCGTTCGCGCAGGTAATACAATGCTTTACCCCCGCATATTCGGCAAGCTTCTGCTCCAATTCCCTTACAGGCGCCCCGCCGATAAAGCCTCCCCCCGCAAGCACTTGATATATGGCATGGTCAATTTCCTCTTTATGCTGCCTGTATTGCGCCTTCAGGTCTCTGAATTCCATTTCCGCACCCCTTTTTTCTGTCATCCGTTTCAGTATCATTCTCTATTTCCCATAGTCCGTCATCTTTTCACTATGTTTTTATGATGATTCCGCCTCTGTGATCGTATGGTCTCCTGCTTGTTTATATCGCTTTCCGCAATCAGCACACTGAAGTTCAGACGTTAGTACCTGACCGCATCTGCATACCCATCCGGTCTGTACAGCAGGAACGCCTGTCATCAGGGCATGGTCCGGTACATCCTTTGTGACGACCGCTCCGGCAGCGATCATTGCAAAACTGCCGATGGTGTGCCCGCAGACAATCGTCGCATTCGCTCCGATACTAGCTCCTTTTTTAACAAGTGTCCGTTTATAATTCTCCCTGCCTTTCGGATACGCAGCGCGCGGCGTCAGATCGTTCGTAAACACGCAGGACGGACCGCAGAATACCTCATCTTCCAGTTCTACGCCTTCATAAACAGATACATTATTCTGTATCTTGACGCCGTCTCCGATCGTCACATTGTTAGAGATATTCACATTTTGTCCAAGAGAACAGTTCCTTCCGATCCGTGCACCCGACTGGATATGGCAGAAATGCCATATCTTTGTACCCTGCCCGATGATCACATTTTCATCTACAATACTGCTCTCATGTATCTGATATTTCATCGTCTCCCCCCTTGGATCAATGCGCTAATATTTCTTCCATTCGTCTTCACGGCGGGTGCGTACGGGCTTTGCCGGACAGCCAATATTCACAGTTTCTGCCTGCACGTCTTTTGTTACTGCCGCCGCCATGCCGATCATAGCCCCGTCACCGATCTCAAGTTGATTCATAACGACACTGTGAGGTGCAATATATACATTTTCACCAATGTGTACACTGCCGCAGACCGTGCTGTTTGCTATCACGACAGTATTTTTACCGATCGTCACATTATGGGCGATATGACACAGATTATCGATCTTTACACCGTCATCAATAACCGTGTCGTCCATTGTCCCCCTGTCAACACATGTATTACTTCCTATATCCACATGATTCCCTATGACAACACTGCCGTAGTGATGTATGGCACGGTACTGCCCGTCATGTTTCGAATAACCAAAACCTTTTCCGCCGATCACTGCTCCCGCTTTGATCAGGCAGTCTTCTCCAATGACCACATGATCATAGATCGTCACATTTGCTTCGATGACAGTCCCACTCCCGATCTTTACGTCTTCCCCGATACAGGCACCGTTACCGATCGACACATTTTCTCCCAATACAACAGATCTTCCCAAAACCGCTGTCTCAGAAATCACCGGGACCTGTTCTGCCCCGGATATATAATCAGCCGCGAGGAAAAACAAATCTTTCGGATTCTCCGCCAAAAGCCTAACCTGCGCGTGAATGACAATCTCAGGTCTGCATACTACGGCTGTTAAAGGTTCTTTCACCATATCCGCCTTGTCCTGTCCTTTTACCCATGTCAGGCAACCCTGCTTATAGTGAAAGACAGACGAGATTCCCTTCAATTTCGTATCTACATCCCCTTCGATCCGCAGATGTGGGTCGTAAGCCTGTAGATATTCAAATATCTGCTTTACTGTCAGCTCCCTCATTTCGTCTCAATTCTCCAATGCTCTTCCAATCAGCTCCTCGATCTCCGTTCTCGCCAACTCCGCTTCCAGATCCGTAAAATTGTCACGCAGAGTATCATAATATCTTAAGGATGCGCCCAGTACCGCCTCCTTCAATGTTCGGGACAAGCTCTTTTCCGCTCCGTCCGTATACCAGAACGGGTGTGTCAAAAGATGGATATGCGGCGTTTCCGATTCGATGACCGCATAAGCATCTTCACGCCAGCGTCTTCTTGAATCTGACAGATATTTCATCTGCCTGAAATACAGCGTCGAATAAGAATTGATCACTTCCGGAATCTCAATATCCGAAGACAGTATCTTTTTTGACGGTCTGTGCATAGATACCACATCCACTTTCGTTTCTGCCGCTTCAGATAATGTAGACAATTCTTTTACAATAAGAGCTTTTAGCTCCTCTTCATCCACAGCATCATACTGCACCTCATCAAAATGAAGTCCGATCGTGCCTCCATTCTGTATGATTTTTTGCATACGCTGTCGTGACGATTTGGAATGAATATTATAAAAATCCGAGGACAGCAGAACAAAGTACACAGCCCCGCCGCCAAAGATCTCTTTCTCAAGTGCTGACATCTGAACCGCCTTATCAAGACACATATCCACGTCATGCCTGAGGATCACGGATTTTTCCGCCTTCTGCCAGTCCCGATAGCCGGAAAACTGATAACCGTGGCAAATCAGACTGTTCAACAGTTCTGTATAGGACTCATAGGTAAATTTCACAATGCCACCCCCGTCATAATATTTTCCGAATCAGATAAAAAACGGCTCACACCATCCTGAAACGAATGCAAAAAAGCTCCGCCCTACTGCCAGGTTCTGTCTAAAAAGTCCGTCGTCGCACATTCTGTAAGCGGCAGTTTTACAATGCTTCCTGTTGCCGCGGACCGATAGATTGCAAGTACCAGCTCAAGCGCACGCTTTCCCGCTTCCGCATCCACATACGGCGCCCTGTCGTTCTTCACCGCATCTATGACATCCGCATAGAGCGGCGTATGTCCAAATCCATATACATTGGGAGGATTTTCATGAAACTGCTGCCTGACTTCCTCCGGATCGTCCAGCATATCGGAAAAGCGCCATTCCTCAATCACATTCACAGATTGTCCGCCGGCCTTCACGGTTCCTTTTTCCCCGAACAGATACAACGTCTCCTCAAGGTTCTTCGGATAAATGTCGGTTGTCCCCTCGACGATCCCGTACGCACCGTTCTTAAAGCGGATGAGCGCAATGCCAAGATCCTCCGCCTCTATGTAAGGATGTTCTAGTCTATCCGTCATTCCAACGACTTCCTCAATCTCGTCACCCATCATCCAACGCAGCAGATCAATGTTGTGGATGCACTGATTCATAAGCGCGCCGCCGTCCTGTTCCCATGTCCCGCGCCAGGGCGCACGCGCATAATATTCATAATCCCGATTCCAACGGATATGCGCTGTCCCGTAGAACATGCGCCCGAAGCGTTTTTTCTCCACGGCATCCCGTATTTTCTGTACGGATTTATTAAAGCGGTTCTGATGACAGGCGCAGACTTTTACGCCTTTTTCGCGCGCTTTTGTAATGACCCTGTCCGCATCCGTAAGAGAAAGCGCAATCGGTTTTTCAATAATGACATTGCATCCCCTGTCAATACAGTCGCATGCAATCTCCGCATGTTTTCCGCTCTCGGTCGCGATAGCAACAAGTTCAGGCAGCTCTTTTTCAATCATTTCGTGATAGTCTGTGTAGATTTTCACAGTATCGGGCAGCTCAAACTTCCTGATCTTGTCGATCGCATTTTCTTTCACGCAGTCACACAACGCCACGATCTCCAGATTGTTTGCCTTTGCCGCCGCAATGTGGTTCGGCGATATGCGGCCGCAGCCGATCAATGCATATTTCATTGCTTCCTTCCCCCTTCGACAAATTGAAGAAACTGCCTGACATATTCTGTCTCATTGCTCAGTCCCAGACATTTTTCTTTTTTCATTCCGTCCACACTCTTCATCGCCCCTGCTAAAGCGCCTTTTTTTCTCGGTTCATAAAACATGATCCGGTCTTCAAACGCATCATATTCAAAAAGCTTCGCTTTATCCGTGTCCTTATTACCCGGAACCATGACATGACAGCCGGAATATAGCGCCTCATAGGTCGTTCTCCCGACTGCAAATATAATGTCCCCCCGAACAACAAAATCCGAGATTGCATAGATCTCTTCCATGTTTTGTATCCGGCCCAAAAAGTGCACGTTTGGGATTTGCTTATATTTTTGCGGAGCGTTGCTTCCAACGACCACCAGTTCGGCATTCGAACAGTTTGAACAGACAAACTCCTCTATGACATAGTCAAATCCTTTTATTTCATCAAAGCGTGCGGAGACAAATGTAAGAATCGTCCTGTTTCCCTGCAAATGATAAGAATTCAGAACATTTTCTTTATCTACGCCTAATACCGCACTTTGATCAAACGGATTATTCAGTACGATCTCTTTTTTGTTACATACACCAAATGATTCTTTTACAGCATAATCAATATAAAATATCCCTCTTGCCTGCCGAAGTCTTTGGTTTACGATTTTGCGGGTCATAAAATTGCCCTCGAAAATTTCTCTTATATGGATATACATAGGAAAACGTGATGATATTAAGGGATATAATACATATGAATTCAGATGAATAAAGTGATACTTATTCCTACGTATCAGATCGTATATTTTCTTTTTATCCCGTAAATATTCCCTTTCCCTGTCAATCCATTCTTTTGCCGCATTTTTCTCAAGTTTGAGACCAAGGGCGCTCCTTCTAAAAGGTAAATGAAAACGATAAATTTTCCTGACGTTTTTGCCATAAAACTTTTTTAGCGCGCTGCTATTTACGCGGTGATCAATATTCACCAGTAAATCAATCTTTTCATCAAGGTTTTGAATCAACTCACGAATACTTTGGCTTCCGCCGCCTGTCATGTTTGCAGTGTGTATGATAAAAAGTTTTTGTACGCTGTTCATTTTGAATCTCCCGTCAGCACAACTTCTTCAATATGCCATAAGGCAATATTCTTGCTAATATTGCATGTCCGCAGCTTTGACAGCAATAATGCAATTTGCTTTTTTCCACATCTTCAAATGCCAAGATCGTTGATTGATCTTCTAAATGAAAAATCTCCGTCTCAGGAACATAGCATTGCGAAAGACCTGCTTTTTTTAACTGAAATAACAGGATCTCTTCTTCTGCATACAGAAATGTTTTTGAATACATCCCTGTATAAAATTCAAAAAACAACGGTGTAAAGAGTATCGCGCATCCATGCAGTGCTTTGTGTAAGAAATCCTTACGATGCCATTTTTCTCTCAACCATGCACTTAATGATTCTCCATGCATTTTTTGCGCCATGAAGAACAGCCAGCGATAAAACAACGGCAGAACTTCTGTCGGCACAAGATATTCCTTTTGAATGAAGCCGTTTCGCAGCCTGATAGCAGGTCCGATCATCGCCACATGATCCTTACTGTGTGCAAGAAGTTTTGAAAAAAATTCCGGATCCGTGAATAATGTATCATTGTTTACTATTAAAATATGATCCGTATTCCATTCACGCCGCGCATAAGAAATTCCAATATTATTGCCGCGTGCAAATCCTTGATTTTTTCGTAATCTAATCAATTTGAATGCTCCGCCGCATTTCCTACGTCCTTCATTCAATACAGCAAAATTATCTTTGGATGAGCCGTTATCTACCACCAAAATGCCTGCCAGCTCAGGATAGTCCTGTTTACAAATGCTTTTAACGCAAGCGAGCGAGTCACTGCTATTCTGATAATTCAAAATAACAACCGCAACTTTTACATTACAGTCATTTTGGTTAACAGCCATTACATCAACGCTCCTTACATCTCTACAGTCTTTTAACAGTTACCTGTCACATTTTTCTACTAATATGGCAGTCTTGTCATTCGTATGATTTTATCAGTAAATGTAGCCCGGATTTTAGGAATGTGCCTGCCTCGTCCAAATGCATCATGCAGCAATTTGTCGAAAGGTTTTTCACCCTCCGGAAGTCCGCTCTGCCTTATGGCCTCCGGCATAAAGTACGTATTTGCCTCCTGCATAATTCCTTTTGCTTCCGTCCAGTCTCCGCGCAGATTCTTAGAAAAAATCTCAGACCAGTCCCCATATCTTATCCTTTGAACAAAGTCTCTCTGTAGTCTGATATAAGAGTGTTCTTCCGCCAGGCTTAGAATGTCACGGATACCTTTTAATAGATCCGTAGTTTTTCGTTCATTCCAGTTGATCTTTTGATAATTGCAGCTCTCGTCATAAATGAGAACAATGTCTGTCACTGCATAAAAGCATTTAGCACTGATCATGGCACGGACAAAAAATGGCGGATCCTGATATCGCTGATATGCAGGAAAGCAGACCCAATTTTCTATCAGCATCTTCCGGTCATAGATCCCCCTGCAGTAGCCGTGCGTAAACTGATAGTCCCGGTACTCAATCAGTGCTTCCTTTGTAAAATACACTTTTCCCGGAAATTCCAGCGGCTGGAGTTTTCCAAGCTTTGCCCTTCGGCTCCCGCCAAGGCAGATCTTAACCTGATTGGCGATGGCTTTCTGATATAATTTTTCCAGCACATCCTCCGATGCGTACCAGTCGTCCGAATCCAGAAAAGCGACAAATTCTCCCTTTGCCCGTTTAAGGCCGTAATTCCTTGCGGGACCGGCGCCGGCGTTTCTCTGGGAGAGGACCCTGATCCGCGGGTCCTTTCTTGCTAATTTCTTCAGTACCATAACGGTATTGTCCGTCGAACCGTCATTGATGCAGACAAGCTCTATTTCACGCAGTGTCTGATCCATGACGCTGCGGACTGCCTTCTGCAGGACGCCGGCACGGTTATAGACCGGCATGATGACAGAAACCTTTATCTGTTCTTCCGTGTTCATGTCCCATACTCCTTATCACCGTTGCAGAGAAACCGGACCGGTGGCTGCAAAAAATCTTGGCAGGGCAAACTTTCCTAAAGTTACTATCTTTAGGAAAGCGCTTTTTCACACGGCTTGTTTTAACATCTGTCTGATATACTGCACATAAATACAAAAGATTGGGAGGAAAAAGAATATGGATCAGATGACTTTGGAAACATGGATGGTAAAATGGCTGGAAGAGCACAGGGCTTTTATTAAAGAATCGACTTACGGTAACTATTCGGCACTCATACATAATTACATCATTCCCCGAATCGGGGGCATATCGATTCGTGAGATTGATGAACAATGCGTTCAGGAATTTGTACTCAAACTGTTATCTCACGGAAGCAAACGATGCGGAGGCGGTCTCTCGGAAAAAACCGTTCATGACATATGGAATGTATTGAAGGAGGCGCTTCGCAAAGCGTATCGGCAAAGGTTGATCGACCATGCAGACTTCAAGGTGTCTTTTCCGTCATCCTGCGTAAAAAGACCGGCTGTGATATTATCCGACCGCGATTTTGAAGCCCTGTCGGACTATCTTTCCAGCCATAGTACGGCACGAAACCTCGGTGTATTGATCGCTTTGTATACCGGCATGCGGATTGGGGAAATCTGCGCCCTGAAATGGCAGAATATTGATCTGACAGAACGTTTGATTCACGTACAGCATACTTTACAGCGCATTTATGTTAAGAAGCAAAACAACCGAAATAATTCCTATATTGCAATAAGTCCTCCAAAGTCCCGTACTTCTATCCGGAGTATTCCACTAACGGCAAACTTAGCAGAGTCACTGAATTGTTTTCGTGAAAAAAACAAAGTCTGTGCAGAAGACTACTTATTGACCTGTTCTACGCAATATATCGAACCGAGAAGCTTTGAAAACTATTACAAGAAGATTCTAAAGTTTGTCGGGATCCGGGACATTCGCTTTCACGGTCTCCGGCACACCTTTGCAACGCGTTTGATTGAGCATGGTGCGGATTATAAGACAGTCAGCGAACTTCTCGGACATCAATCGGTCACTACAACGCTTCATCTCTATGTGCATCCGCAGCTTTCGCAAAAAAGGCAGTGTGTGGAGTTGCTGGAGTATACAAAATGTAATATCGCTGTTGAGACAAATTGACGGAAATGCTGCTGCAAATTTGTAAGGTTCTACAAGCATCGCGAGAAAAGCGCCGGGTTGACTATAAGAGTAAGGGAAAACAGAGGATACCCTTGAACTGCTCAGCGAATGGGGCGATGTCCCATGTCCGTGCGGGAAAAAATCACTTCGCAGCAAGACATAGAAATTTTAAGCAAGTGGCTGAAACACAAAAAAATACTAAAAAGTGAGTGAAAATATCCGATATATAATGTATAATGTGAAAAAGCGCTTTCCTAAAGATAGTAACTTTAGGAAAGGGGTCTGCACATAGCAGGCTTATTAACTGGAGGAGATCTACATGCAGCCTGATGTATCAGTAATTATGCCGGTCTACAATTCCAAACAATATCTGGCTTGCGCAATAGAAAGCGTACTTTCACAGACGCACAAAAATTTTGAACTGATACTGGTGGATGACGGCTCGACGGACGGCTGCGATGCAGTCTGCGATGCATATATGCAAAAGGACCGGCGGGTCCGCGTCATACATAAAAGCAACGGCGGGATCTCATCTGCGAGGAATGCCGGCGTTTCAGCGGCACGCGGGGAGTATTTAGCATTTTGCGATAACGATGATAAGTATCTGCCAAATCTGCTGCGGGATAATTATGCCCTTGCAAAGAAAAGCGGCGCAGACATCCTCCGCTTTAAGCGCTTAAAAATTACATACAAAGAAAATGGTCGTGTGATAAAGACCATGGATGGCCTGAACCGTTATGCCGTGCTCAGGGGAGATCAAATCTCAAAAGATTATTTTACATTACTGACGGGTTATTTAACAGTTTGGAACGCCCTTTACCGCAGCAGCATGGTAAAAGAAAACGGCATCCGTTTCCCGGAATGCATGAAGTCCGGCGGGGAGGATATTTACTTCAGTTGTTCCTGTTATGAAAAGGCGGACTGTATCGTTCTAAACCCCAAAGTATATTATTACTGGATTCAGCGTGAAAAACATAGTACAACAGGGCGGTTTGACAACAATTCCATATCAAGTATGATCGCAAATATGAAGAAAGAATGGAAGCTTCTCGAGAAACGAAATGTTGAAAAATATCAGGAGGACTGCTTTTATCTTCGGACATCCGACTGGCTGCACAAGGCATTCGCTTATATGAATCAGAAAAAATGTCCGTATTCTATTTGGCAAAAAGCAGGCATACTCCGCCTTATCTGCCGGCAAATACCGGACGCAGAAAAGATACGGATGTCGGACAGGGACAAAAGCATCAGACATGCGATCAGGCATCATAACGGGTTCTATCTATATTATGCATTCAGTCAGCTGGGGTTAGAATGGTAATTTTGCCCGCACGGCGGTTCGGACTGCCGTCACAGAGGAGATATGAAAATGATCAAACAATACCTAAAGAAAGTAACCTTCAAGGGTGCCTATGACCCTAACAGGCTCCCTCTGAAACGTGATGAGGTTTCGGTAAAAAAAGAAAGTCTTTGTATTGTTTATGCAGCATATATCCAAAACGGCAGCCCTGATGTGATCGAAGACATATTACATAAATATGATTTATTCAGCGATGAGATATTAAGTCATTTGGAAATTGTTTTAGTTGACGATTGCTCGCCCAATGCAGAAAGACTAATTGATCTGTCAAAATATAAAGTGAAGATCTCACTTCTCCGGATATTGGATGATTTGAAATGGAACTCCGGCGGCGCTAAGAACCTTGGTGTTTTTTACAGTTCTTCAAAACGGATCATTATAACGGATATTGATCACTTCTTTCCGGAACAGACATGCGCATGGGCGATGGCGGTACCTCTTAAAGAAGGGGAAGTATCCCATTTTAAGAGGACAGGAAGGGATATGGCAAGGAAAACAGATGTGCATCCTAATACCTTCCTGATGACAAGGAATACCTATATCCGCCTTCATGGCTATGATGAAGATTTCGTGGGAATGTATGGGGACGATATTTTCTTTCGCAAATACCTGAAAAAGAATGCGCGTCAGATCACGCTTTCTCCAAAAGAATGTATCGTTTACGACATCAACAAAAAGGCACACAGTCTGTCAAGGAATTTAAGTATAAAATTCTACATGACACTGCTGCTGAAAGGATACCGTCATTCGAAGAGAATGTTACGGTTCCGTTGGCGCTACTTAGGGACAAACACTCCGGCCTGAATCTGAAGGCTTATATAATATGGGAGTTCCCCCGCGCTAAACACAAGGACATACAGTAACCTTCAGGAGAACCTTTATGGAAAGAATTGTCATCCACGGAACCGGCTCCGGTAGTGAAAAACTGCTTCAGCTCCGCAAAGAAAACATTGAGTTATGCCCCGGAGAAATCATCTGCTTTACGGATAATGATCCCCAAAAGCAGGGAACCCAATTTCACGGAAAAGATATTATCTCTCCGCGCCGGCTCACAGATAAAGATTATGATTTTATGATCATCGCGAGCACAAAGCACGATGAGATCAAAAAAAATCTCATAGTGGAATGTGGGATTGCACCGCATAAGCTGTACTCCAAAGCGGAGTATCTGCGAAAAAGCTTTGCAAACTATCAATATAAGCTCCGGTACGGAGCGGCGTCCGGGGAGAAGCGCTTTTTTCAGGGCTTATCTGCGGAAATTGCACGCGCCCCTAAAATTGTTGTCTACACGGCAAATATCGGAAAATATGATATCTTACCGGAGCCGCTTGTGCAGGATAACAGGATCGATTATGTCTGTTTTACGGATGATGCAGAATACCGCTCCGCTTCATGGCATGTAGAGCATGTAAAAAACGAAAGCGGGGACGGTCCGCTTGAAACACGAAAATATAAATTCTTCCCTGACCGATACTTCCCGGAATATGAAATCAGTGTCTGGGTAGACTCCAAATTTCAAATTGCGGACAGTCTGTTTGAGTATGTGGAACACCATGCCAAGACGCGGCCAATGCTCTGTTTTCCGCATCCGGTTCGAAACGATATTTATGAGGAAGCGGCGACATGCGTAAAGTTGGATAAGGTTCCTATTTTAGATATCAGCAGACAGATTCTTCACTATTATGATGAAGGATTTCCTAAAAATTCCGGAATGATTGAAGGAGGCTGCATTACGAGACTCCATCATGACGCATCGGTAAAACACGTCATGCAGCAGTGGTGGCATGAGATCAACTTGTTTACCAGACGGGATCAGATCAGCTTTCCGTATGTGGCATGGAAAAATGCTTTTACCTATGATATTTGCAACATGGACATTGAGAGATGCAAATATTTGCAATGTGTAGCAGTACATCGCGGTCGCGGAAAAATGTAACGGCTATCAGAAAAAACGCCGGCGGTTTTGGAGGGACAATGAGACTATTGTTTGACGGCACTGTATATCAGGCAGGAGCTAAATACCACGGAGGCGGAGAATACGCCATCGTCATATTCAGGGAACTGCTCGGCAATTTGGGATCAAATACTGTTGATGTCTTTTTTGATCCCAGACTGCCAAGAAGAAACAGCTTTTTTGAATTGTGCAAAGAAGCTCATGTCCGGATGCACGCAGTATCCACATCACAACAGCTTCGCCGTCTTCTTGAACGCGGAAATTATAACAGGCTATATTCAGCGCTCCCGATCGATTACTATTTTCAGGAGCTAATGACATACCGCGGCAATACTGAGATCGTCATTACGATTCACGGACTGCGCGGAATAGAAATATTAAACGCGGATATGCCCCTCATCTGCAGACCCGGCAGATGGAAGGGACTGTGGGACAAGCTGTCATGGATACATGAATGCCATCAAAAGCAGGCAGAAGCGCATGCATCTTATCAAAGTAAGATTGCACTGTGCAAGAACGGCACGGTCATCACAGTATCGCAGCACTCGAAGAACAGCCTGCTGTATCATTTCCCACATCTGACGGAAACACAGATCCGCGTATGTTACTCTCCGCATAAATATATACCGGAAAATGCCGGACTTACTGTTGATATTTTCAAAAAATATAAAATTGCAGCCAAAAACTACGGGCTGATCATCAGCGCGGACCGAGAAGAAAAGAACGCCTTGCGGGGCATCCTTGCATACGACAGATTGTTCTCCGCCCATTATGAATGTATCCCCGCAGACTATAAAGTTGTGGTTCTCGGCGCAGGGCAAAAAGAAACCTTTACAAAACAGATCAGAAACCAAACAAGATTTGTGTTTGAACATTATGTGGACGCTGCGGAACTGGAACAGCTCTATCAACATGCCCGGCTGTTCCTGTATCCCTCTTTGAATGAGGGATTTGGTTATCCGCCGCTTGAAGCCATGAAATACGAAACACTTTGCGCATGCTCGGCAGTAACCTCCATCCCAGAGGTTTGCGGCGATGCGGTTTTATATTTCAATCCAATCTGCACGGAAGAAATCGCGAACAGGATCCTGCAGAGTTTTGACCAGGAAATTTACGAAGCCAAAAAACCGGAAATGGCACGGCAGTATGCAAAGATCAAAGAGCGACAGGAACATGACCTGAAAGAACTGGCTGCATTTCTGTTAAATGAGTCAAACACTGAAAACCTGAGGAGAGATTCCCATGAAAAGTTCCGGAAAAGTAGCAATCATCATTCCCAATTATAATGGCGAACGGGTTCTCTTTGATTGCATTTCTTCGATATTGAAGTCAACCTATCAGGATTATGCAATTATCATTGTTGATGATCATTCCGCACATTTTGCTGCATCCAGGCTGACCGGAATCGACTCACGGATCATATGTATTCAAAACGAAGAAAATTTGGGGTTTTCCGCAAGCATCAATAAGGGCATCAAATATGCCGTCGAACATGACTTCGATTATATCATGCCGCTAAACAATGACACGCTCATCGACAATCATATGCTTGCGATCCTCGTAACAGCATCCGCCCGGAAATATGTAACCGTTCCTACCATGTATTATGCAGCGCATCGGGACGTCATATGGTATGGAGGCGGAAAAATCGATTCCCGAAGCGGCAGGGTCATACATACTGGCAGAAACAAAAGGAGCGTCGGGCAGACCTTTATAAAAGAGGTCACCTTTGCAACCGGATGCTGCCTGCTGATACCCGCTTTTATCATAAAGGAGATCGGAATGCTTGATACGGCTTATTATATGTATTATGAGGATGTTGAGTATAGCGCAAGGATCACCGTAAACCGCTACAAAATCCTGTATGTTTCCAATGCCCTCTTATGGCATCGTGTCAATTTCACTACCAGTAAGGTCGGAGGCAATTCTCTTTACTATACCAAAAGAAACTGGTTGCATTTCATCAAAACCTCTTCCTATATTGCAGACAAGCGCGGTGCCTATCTGTATGTGTTAAAAGATTCATTCAGGGAATTATGCAGTCGGGAGCATTCTTTGAAATACAAGCAAACGTTAATTTGTGCATGGACAGATTTCCTATGCGGAAAGACGGGAAAGACAAAGAATTTCTAAACCGGACAAAGGATAAACGGGAAAGGGGAACATACTATGCAGGCAGTGATATTAGCGGCCGGAATGGGGAAACGGTTAAAAAACCTGACTCAGAATAATACGAAATGCATGATCCGGGTCAACGGGGATACCTTGATCGAGCGGGCGCTTAGAATCCTTGACCGCAAAGGGCTGTCCAGAATCGTCCTTGTGGTTGGTTATGAGGCTCAAAATCTGATAGATTATATCCGCGGATTAGGGATAAAAACCCCTGTCTGCTTTATCAACAATTCTGTCTATTATAAGACAAACAATATTTATTCACTTGCGCTGGCAGAGGAATATCTGGTAGCAGAGGATACTCTGATATTAGAGTCCGATCTGATTTTTGAAGATAATGTGATTGAATTGATCTTGAATGATCCGAGAGAAACACTGGCGCTTGCGGACAAGTTTGAGAGCTGGATGGACGGAACCTGCATGGTTTTGGATGAAGATGATTGCATTTGTGAGTTTATCCCGGGGAAATATCTGGACTTTAATGAAAAAGAAAAATATTATAAGACAGTCAACATTTATAAATTTAGCCAGCATTTTTCAAAGAACACCTATGTCCCATTCTTGAAAGCATATAAAGCGGCTATGGGTGATAACGAATACTATGAATCTGTTATTAAACTGATCGCACTGCTTGATACGAAAGAAATCCGGGCGAAAAGGCTGACAGGACAGACATGGTATGAGATTGACGATATACAGGACTTAGACATAGCGGAAAGTCTGTTTGCAGAGTCTGAGAACCATAAGTATGAGATGATTTCTAAACGATTTGGAGGATACTGGCGTTATCCAAAGCTGTTGGACTTTTGCTATTTGGTAAATCCATACTATCCGCCGGCAAAAATGATAGCGGAAATAAAAGCAAACTGTGAAACGCTTTTGACAAGTTATCCGTCCGGAATGAGAGTAAACAATCTGCTTGCAGGCAGAAAATTTGGCGTCCCATCTGAATATATCGTGGTAGGAAACGGCGCGGCTGAGCTGATTGAAGTTCTGTTAAGAGTATTAATCGGAAAGGCGGGTATCATACGCCCGACTTTTGAAGAATATGCAAACCGTCTGGATCCGGAGCGGCGCGTCATCATGACAGTCGGTCGTGACGATTTTTCCTACCATGCAGCGGATATCATTTCATATTTCAGCGGGAATCCGGTAGAAACGATCGTACTGGTCAATCCTGATAATCCAAGCGGAAATTATATGGAATATGAAGAAGTGAAAAAACTCCTCGATTGGTGCAGGGATCATAAAATAAACCTGATCATTGATGAGAGTTTTGTTGATTTTGTAGAGAATGGGAAAACCCCGGATGAATTGACCATGATTTCAGACCGGATTTTTTCTCAGTATCAGACAGGTCTTTTCATCATAAAGAGTATATCAAAGTCTTATGGCGTCCCCGGGGCTAGACTGGGGATACTGGCAAGCCCGGATAAAGCGGTGATCGATGCCGTAAAACAAATGCTGCCCATATGGAATATTAATTCCTTTGGCGAGTTTTATATGCAGATCGCAGAAAAATATACGAAAGATTATCAGATATCTCTTGATAAGATCACCGCAGCCCGGAGCAGGTTTGCCGGACAATTAAATCAAATACCGTGGCTGCGGGTCATTCCGTCCCAGGCAAATTATATCATGTGTGAAATAACGGGCAGATTCACAAGCAGGGAACTTTCCTGTTATCTACTGCAAAGGAATATTTTTGTAAAAGACCTGTCTGAGAAAATAGGTAACGGGCGGCAGTATTTACGGCTTGCGATCAGGCGTGAGGACGAGAATGATTATTTAATATCGTGTTTAGAGGAAGCGGGAGTATTGCCATCATGATCATTATACGGATATGGGAAGGATTGGGGAACCAACTGTTCCAATACGCTTTTGCAAAAAGCCTTCAGCATCATACGAGCGAACCGGTCGTACTGGATTGTAAAAAGAGTTTTCAAAACAGCCTTCCCGGTGCAAAAACCTCTATTGTGCAGAGAGAATATCGATTGGACTATTTTCAGATCAGGCTGGCAAAGATCGACATAAAACAATATCGGTGCTGGAACTTTTTGCAAAGAGCAAATCCGCTTCAGCAGGCAGCATTTAATCTCAGCGAAAAGGGACTCTTTCCATTCCGTTATGTGCGCGACAAAAGTGCCTATGATTATAATGAAGCAATGTTTCATTTGCATCATGCATATGTTATGGGATACTTCCAAAACGAGCGGTACTTTCGGGAAATTCGAAAAGAGCTGCTTTCGGATCTTACCCCAAAGAATTTCTGTCTGAATGCCCGGGCGAAAGATCTACTGAGCAGCCCAAATACCATATCACTTCATATACGAAGGACCGATTTTCAGAATCTGGGGATCGCGCTTGATAACGCTTATTATCAGAAAGCCGTTGACTATATGAACAGCCTGGTAAATGATCCGGTCTATTTGATCTTTAGCGATGATGTGGAATGGGCAAAGAAACATATTGATTGTAATGCAAAGACTTATTACGCATCAGATCTTGGTGACTTTAGTGATTGTGATGATCTTATGCTGATGAGTCTGTGCGCTCATAATATTACCTCCAATTCTACATTCAGCTGGTGGGGCGCATGGCTAAATCAAAATGAAGATAAAATCGTCATTTCCCCGAAACGGTGGATCACAAAGTCCCGCGGAAGTTATAAAATCATACCTAAGGAGTGGGTCAAAATATGAATATAAGCAAAAACAATTTATCCAAATTATGCAGCTATTATAAAAAAATGTCTGCTAAACCAAACGGTGACAAATACATTTTTTTTGAAAATACTTTTGAATCTTATTTATGCTTAATGAATTGCAAATTCATAACCGCAAAGGCTTTGGAACAAAAGTATCAGTACAGAACGATTGTATTTAACGATCATAACGATGAACAAAAAAACAAAGTGTACGAGGCTCTTGGTTTCCGGTCAATGACGCTCAAAAATTCCGTGTCCCTGGCGGATAAACTCAGGTCATATATAGAAGCTGCATGTGCTATGCGATTCCGCCATAATATGCATGCGTTGATACAGCTCGTACATCACGGCGTTCATATCGGAGATTTGATCTATGACCACATCATACGGGTCAACCCCGGAAGATATACGGTAGGAAAGCTGAGCTGGAAAACCGATTTCAAAAGCCTGCAAAAATTCTTTTTATGTGCTGACTTTTGTAACAGGATATTCAAAAAATATCCGCCAAAATATTTTATTGCCGGGGATATCATCTACATAAACGGTATTTATGTGCGTACTGCGATGCGGCACGGGGCGGACGTCATTGCCGTTTGTACAGGAAGCAACTCCAGAAAACTGATTCCAAGCAGAGAAAAATTTTATCCGAATTATCACGAAACGATCCGTAAGCGCATCGGTGATCTGACTCTTGATTCAGATTCCGAAAACTGGAAACGCGATATGCAGACACATTTAGACGGACTGTTTCAGGGAAAGGGCGATATCAACGCCCGTGCTGCATATTTAGGGAAAGACATCCTTTCAAAGAACAAAATACTGGCAGAACTCGGCATTCATAATCACAAAAAGAATATTGTGATCATGGCACATTGCTTTACCGACGCACCGCATTGCGGCGGAGAATTTATCTATAACGATTATTATGAATGGCTGGTAGAAACCCTGAAGATCGTTTCAAAAATCGATCATGTAAATTGGATCCTGAAGCCACACCCGAGAAGGGACTTTTATCATGAAGAAGGATCCGTGGAAAAATTATACAAAAAGTATAAAACCCCCAACCTATACTGGATGTCAGATCAATACAGTACCGCGACCCTAAATAGTTTTGCCGATGCAATCGTCACGGTCGGCGGGACAGCCGGAATAGAATTTGGCTGTCAGGGCATCCCTTGCGTGAATGCCGGAAAAACATTTTATACGGGATACGGACTTACCATTGAGGCAAAGTCCAAAAAACAGTATGCTTCGATCTTAAACAAAATGCATAAGATCAAGCCGTTAAGTCCGGAGAAGATAGAACTGGCAAGACGCATCCTGTACAAAAAGAACGGCGAGATTTATGAAACTCCGGAGGATGCTTTGCAGAAATTATCCTATGAATGCTATATGCAATTGCTTGAAGTTAATAATGAGCGGCTTTCTAACGATCATTTTGTAGAAAGTCTTCTTGATTACGCGGCTAAAAATGACATCCGCGACAGCTACATCTATCGCTATGGAACGGAATGCTAGGAGGTCCTTAAACCATGAAAAATCTGATTATTATTCATTTGGAGAGTATCAGTCATAATCTCCTGCATAACGGTTCAAAAGAGGTTTTCCCAAATCTAAGCCGGATCGCCGAAAATAGCTGTGTTTTTTCTACCTACTATTCAACTGCCAGTTCAACCATTATGGTGATTGGCGATCTTATGTACGGTGATCCTTACCAGTTAGAGAAATCCCGTGATTTAAGCGGCGTATATAAGCAGAAAACCGTAAAATCAACCTTCGAGCTTTTAGCAGAAAAAGGATATCAAACATCTGCTCTTATGTATCCGTACCTATCGGACAAAACGGACAGGATCAATCTAAAAAAGCTTTTGGGTCACTCTGCACATTTCGAAGCCGCCGCAGAGCAGGATCAATTTCATAAAAAAATAGAAAATACGATAAAAAGCGGTCAGGCATTTGCACTTTATGTATACAATAGCACAAGTCTTCTATCCTCCCCGTTCAGAACGCAAAACGTTGACCATTGCTTTTTGGAGACGATCGAAGAAAGTTATCGAAATATAGACCGGACGACCGGATTTATATTTCAGACATTACAAGAACAGCATATGCTGGAAGATACAGTCGTCGTATTATTTGGCGATCACGGTGACGACATGTACTCCCATGGCTTTACCCATGGATTCACCCACGCAATAGAGCCCTATGCAAGTGTGATCCGGACCCCTCTCATGGTTTATTCCAGCCAGATTCGGCAATCAAACATCACAGATCTGGTGAATACGCTGGACATTAGAGACATGATCCTGTCTTTATTGGAAAATGAAAATATATCAAAAGACACATGGTATCCCAAGCGAAAATTCTCTTTTTCCAGAAATCTTTTTTGGAATCAGCAAAGCACTGTTTTGAATAAGGCTTATTCCGTAACTGACGGCAGATATATGTTAATGGTCTCCCCCGAAGGTCTGGAGTTATATTTGTGCAAATACGACGTGTTTGGCACCGTCAATTTACTCAACTTTTTTGATCTTCACGGCAAAACCATCCGCTTGAAAGCGGAAATAAGGTTCATTGAGGGCATCCACATCGAGTATATGCTAAAAATGCCGGCAAGCTCGATTTCACGTGAATTTACAAGATTAAGAGAAGAATTATTAAAATATCTGGAGCAAATGCAGATCCATACGGGTATCAGGCTCGATTTTGCCCCTTGGTTTCAACATATCAGAAAAAATGATCAAATACAAAAGGAAATAAAGCGTGCTGCGGCACACAGCATCATTGGGAAACGGCTAAGAGGGATTATTCAATGTGTGACCAAGTTTGTATCATAATACCTATTTACAAAAATACGATTGATCTGCAGACACAGGCTGCTCTCAAGCACAATTTGAAAATGGCAGGAAAAGTACCCTGCTATTTTGTCGCGCCCCAAAAACTTAAATCACGATTCTATGATGATCATTTTGGCAGAATACCCATTCTAAAATTTCCGGATAAATATTTTAAGAACGCAAAAACCTATAATAAATTAATGCTGATGCCGTCATTTTATAAGTGTTTTGACAGCTACCGCTATATTTGTATTTGTCAGACAGACGCATTGCTGTTAAGAAATGTTGATTATCTCTTAGATCTTACAAGAAAGGGATTCGATTATTGGGGCGCGCCATGGTATCCGGATCACAGAATTGCATTATATAAATTTCATGCAGATTTCGGACGTCTTTTTGGGGGGCGATTCTTCAAAAAATATGCGATCTGTGTCGGAAATGGCGGTCTGTCACTGAGGCATGTAAAAAAGACGATTCAATTGCTCAGACGTCATCCACTGCTAAGGCGGATATGGAACCAAAACGAAGATTACTTTTTTGCTTTATCAGGAACATATTTGGACTCGCAATATCTGATAGCGCCAAGACATATGGCTCAAAGATTTTCTTTAGAAACAAACATGAAAGAAGTATTGGAAAACGGCGGAACCCCTCCCTTTGGCGTACACGCATGGAAAAAATTTTATCCTCAATTGCTCGAAAGGACGATTTCTGATGAATGAATGTAAAATATGCAAAAATGCAAAAAACAACGAACTGTATTATATCAAGGAACGCCAGCTGAATGAAGGCAATATATTTGAATACTTATACTGCTGCAGATGCGGGACCTTGCAATTGAATGAAACCGTTGAGGATATCTCCCATTTTTACCCGGATGATTATTATGCCTTTATAGAAGAGAAATACGACAGAAAAACAATTGCCGGAAAAATATTTGACCGTTGCCTTGTGTTTCTGTTAGTACATATGAATCTGCCGGTAAAAATGTACGAAAGACTGCAGGGCAGCAAGTATTATCAGCTAAGATGTATCTTTGGCACAAAGCTCAAATATTCTGACAGCCTGCTTGACGTAGGATGCGGGAGCGGAAATTGGCTGCAGTTTTTGGATACTCTGGGCTTTAAGAACTTAACAGGGGTAGATTTGTACGCGCCTCCTTATAAACAGCGGTCTTGGAATTTCATTCAAGGGCAGCTTGAGGATTTAGAAGAATCGCAAAAATATAAGTTGATTACCTTGAACCATTCCTTTGAACATATGCAAAACCCTGTCACAGTCTTGCAAAAAATATATCGTCTTTTGGATAATGACGGCATGTGCATTCTCCGTATCCCGTTAATGGAGCAAAAAGCATGGCATATGTATCATGAAAATTGGTATCAGATCGATGCTCCGAGACATGCATACCTATACACAAAGCGCGCCCTCCAATACCTTTGTCATCAGGCGAATTTACGAATCATAAAAATTGCATTTGATTCCTTAGAAGCGCAGTTCCGTGCAAGCGAGTATTATCGAAGGACAAATTGGAGCCTGGATCATATTTATCAAAAGACAAGAGATATGATTCCCAAATATAGGCAGATGGCAATAGAAGCCAACCAGTCCGGAGAAGGGGATCAGGCGATCTTCTATATAGTAAAGAGAAGCAAAAAAAGAATCTGTTAAAATCGCAGATTCTTTTTTGTCTCATACTCTTTGATTCCTTTTTTACAACAATGCACAGCTCTTACGCCTCGTACACAACATCCTCCAAAGATACGACCGGAAAGTCCACCTTATCGCTCAGCATCTCCTCGATCTCATCGAACGCAAAGATCGCGCTGACAACGATCGCATCAACTTCCTCATAATCATCCTCAGGATCGATAACATCCAGCTCGGAATAGGTGCTTGCAGCATTCTTATCAACTGCATATTTCACAGTTACGGAAGTACCTTTCAACTCATCATACAGGCGGTTTCCCATCTCACCCATACCGTAGATCGCGATGGTCTTATAACCGTTATCCGTGAAATATTTCTCCAAAGATTTGCCTTCCTGCTTTATAACAAGCCACTGATTGAGCATATTGTAATAGCCCTTAAACTTGTCAACCTTCTCCGCTTTCTGATTGATCGTCTTTCCCTGAACTTTGCCTACTGCCGCTGCACCCGCAACTGCGCCGATCAATGTCGAAAGTACTGCTACGCCGCCTTTTTTCATCTTTCTTTCCTCCTGTGATATGAAATTTGCATGAATTTACCTGTTCACTATCATACCATACTTCATCTTAATTTGCACTAGTTTGTTCTTTATCAGCCGCCTAAATAACGAAGCAGCCACGAAATATCCTTACCCGCTCTTTCTTCCGGGGTCATGGGGATCTCATTCTCCAAAGGCTCAAGCACCTTTTTAATCTCACCAAAGTCTTTGAGCACCATGACCTTATCCCCCGCACATTCAAAGATACTGGTCCAATTTTCCGGGATTTTCACACCCAGACACGGATAGGTATACACAGCCCTGCACCCGTCAATGCGTTCAGCGACGTTGATCGCCGCAGTAGAGGCACAGGATATCACTGCCTTGATCGTAAAAAGCTGCAGCAGGCACTCGACCGGATACCATCCTGAACTTTTATGAAATCCAAAGCATCGTGGGTCTGAAAGATAATTTTTATATTTATTCGCCGACTCCCGCGGATGCCCCTTCATTAATACGACATACCCCTCCGGCAACGCCTGCAGCAAATGGTCGATCAGTCTTCTCTCTATCTGAAAGCGAAAGCCTTTGGAGAGCTCCGAAATCGGCTGCCCCAAATACAGAATCACCTTTTTATCTTTCAGCCGTTCCGATAGCTGCCGCAGTTTTTTATCTTCCATAAGCATTTTAGCAACAATGTTATGATCCGCAAATACATCGCTCTGCCTGATGATCTGCCTGTTTTTCCGCTTCCATTCCGGCAGCTCCTGTGGTCTTCTTGCAAATATCGCATTGATTTGGGACGATTTTCCGACGATCACACGCTCGTCTTCTCTTTTTCCGAGCTTATAAGCAATCACTTCTTTAATGCCTGCTCTATTCTCATCGTAAAGCGCTAATCCCTCCTCGTAAAGCACCACTTTGCGATGATTTCTTTTGCTGCAGAATATTCGGATAATGTTTTTAATGATTCGGGTGCAATCTGAGCCTAACATCAAAACTTCCCGCTCACACGGTTCTCGCAGCATCTTACCAATATCAGAGTTTCGCAGATAATTCCGACACTCTATATCTTTAATCATAAACTCCGCCGAAAACCTTTTTCCGTCCCCAACCGTGGATGACACGGTATACATTTCATCAAAATATCTCGAAAATGGCTTTAGGGATATGCTATATGAAGAAGAATTCTTCCAAATCAAAATCGTTCTGATACTGCGATCACACTCTTTTATCTTCGCCCCATAATAAACACAGGTAATTAATGTCATCGTTGTGTTCGCAAACATTACTACTCGCTTCATACCAGTCTCCCTTTTCTCACTTACTGATCATCCGCAAAGCACGCCCATTCCCACTTATGTTCTGATGCATATTGCACTCATAAACCTCTTGTCCAATCACAGCTTCAAGTCGCTCTTGATCTTCGTCGTGGAAATCTCCGGCGTCCGCTCCAGATAAACGACCTCACAGTGTTCTTTCAAGAAATCAAACTTTCCTTTCCAGTCATCCCCTATGACAAACGTATCCACACGGAATTCTTTTACATCCGAAACCTTCTGCTCCCAGCTCTCCTCCGGAATGACCAGATCCACATAGCGGATCGCCTCCAAGAGCCTTTTGCGTTCTTCATATGTAAAATAAGTCACCTTATTCTTTTCAACGGAATTAAACTCATCCGTAGAAAGCGCCACGATCAGATAATCGCCCAGCGCCTTTGCTCTCTGAAGCAGATTGATATGCCCGTAATGCAGTAAGTCAAACGTTCCGTATGTAATGATCTTTTTCATTCGTGTTCCTCTTTTCTTTCCTGACAACGCAAAATTCTATGCATCACCGCGTCTTTCAGACGTTCGCACGAATTCTTCCCGTCATGTCCGAACGCTTTTTCCAGAATCTCTGCTCTTTTTTTATAAAGCTCTTGTCCGTATCCCGATTCCTCCGTCCGTTTCATCAGGTTCTGTAATTCTTCCATCGTAGCCGCTTTATGCCCGGGCGTAAACGCTTCATAATCAAAATACATCTCCCTTGACCGGCTCAAGTATTCCTCCAAGTCATAATCAAAAAACAGGATGGGCTTTCCTGTCAGCAGATAATCAAAATAGATGGAAGAATAATCCGTGATCAGTACATCGGATAAGCCTACAAAAACATAAGGATCCGCATTGGGGTCGATCAAAATCACATGCTCTCCCGCTATGCTCTCAAATTCTTTTCTCAGCTTTGATTTACAGTGCAGTTTTGTGCAGAACAGATAATTGTTTTCCCTTAAATACCGTTCAAACTCCTCCATCCTCATCACGTCAAAAAACTTTGTTTCACTGTCCCTGAACGTCGGCATATACAGGAAGATTTTTTTCTCTTTTTTTAACTCTTTGATCTTGTTGTAAGTGTCCCTCTCCGAATCTAATAATACGTTATGTATCTGTTCCCCGGTAAAGACATCCGTTCTCGGAAAGCCCGTCGTCAGCACTTTCTGCGTTGCAAACGCAGAAGAGAAGATCGGCGCAAAGAAATCTGATGGCGACAGGATAAAGTGCGACGGTTTTTCATCCGTAAACCGTCTCAGGGCGTAACGCAGTTTATCGACACGTCTGTCAGGATAACGTACTTTATCATGAATATTATCCATTTGGATCTTCTTTAACGGAGCACCATGCCACAAATTTACTTTAACTGCTCCGCCGGACAGCCACTGGCTGATATCCTTTGGATAATTGTCATAGAAATAGACCTTTCCCCTGAGGCAGTACCAGATTCCCTTTAAGCTGTGATTATAATATGCTTCATACCCCATCTCATTCAGAATACGGATGATCGATCTGTCATGTCCGATCCAGACCGGACGCACGGCATTCTGATGGTCTTTTTTGTGTTGGGACAAATAGAGATAAAAATACCGCGGATTGTCGGCAAAACGCCTTCCCCATGTGCTGCCAAACAGCCAGATATGTTTATTCCGCGGTATCAGAAAGGAAAACCAGTAGATGGGAAACAAGAACAGTTGAAGCCAATATTTAATTCCCATTCCATGTCCGCTTCGTCTCATAATTTTCATCCATTCTTTTTTATGTTTCAAATGAAGCTAATAATAAATCTTTTCTGCATATTGTAAAGAGCTCTTTGGTCTGCTCAAATCCGCTCGCATAAGTAAAATCATCATCCGTAAAAATAATATTACAATATGAATCCACATAAACATCTCTCGGCATATCCGGCGTGATCTTAAAAATATGCTCGCACATGATCATGTGGCTCCCATACTTTTCCGGTCGGAAAACCGTCTCGATCCGACAGTCGGGATACTGCTCTGCCATGCTGTCCGGATCTGCCCCGGACCCGCTTTCCACTGCAATTCCGATCTGCACATCCGGTTTATTTTTCTTGATATTTCGAATGATGTTTCCGAGTCCCTCATGATCACCGTTAAACCGGACCAATACATTCGCCGCTTCTCCGATCGCCTGCGCGATCCGGACGGCATTCCGCCCTCTTGGTAATATCTTACGATCCTCCGCCTTTCCCGTCACGCCATGCACTGCGTCATCAAAGGCATACATGACCGACTTCACAATGTTATCTTCCCCTTTCAGGTGGCAGCTGTATATCATGCGGAACAGATAATCGAGGATCAGGTCTGCAAAATGCTCTCTCTTTTCTGCCGGCAGTACTTTTTTGAAAAAAAGAATCCTGTTTCTTAACATATAGTAATTGCTGAAAGTATTGACCGCATTACTGCCGCCGCCCTTATGCCAGACTTTTGATTTTCCGTAGACGCACACTTTATATCCCGCCCGGTTAAAACGGTAGCCCCACTCCATGTCATCCCAGTAAATGAAATTTTCTTCCGGCATAATACCGACTTTCCTGATCGCATCTGTCCTTGCCATCAGCGAACAGGCAGCAACATACTCACAGTAGCTGATCTCCGGTATCTCAGGACTGTCCGTCCAATTTTTGTATTTATCCTTTTGCACATATTTTTCAAAATCGATATCGGCTCCATATCCCCATATCTTGTCCGGATCATCCATGTAATAAACTTTAGAGCCTGCCATGCCCACATCAGGATGCTCCTCCAAAAATTCGTATAAATGTTTCACCGCATCCACGTCCGCTACCACATCATTGTCCATTAACATGATGTAGGTATAATCCTCCTGCAACACACGCCGCAGCCCCGTATTAAATCCGCCGCTGCCGCCCAGATTATCTTTATTTTCAATCAGCGTAACCTGCTGCCCGTACTTCTGCCGTACCGCTTCCGCTGATCCGTCCGCAGAAGCGTTATCCACGACATAAATATCCGCTTCAACGCTTTGTTTCAGCATGGACGCAATGCAGTTCAATACATAATCTCTTTTATTATAGTTGCAGATCACAACACCGATTTTTCTCATATCGTCCTTCATCCTACCAATATCTCCCGGCTTCCACACTCTGATATCCCTTCGGCTTCTCTGATTCCTTGGGGGACGTCCAATATTCATTATAAATGCCAAGCTTATTCCATGCCTTACCCTTGATGCCAAACAATAATTGCAACATGCCGCCGATATGTACTGCCTTTTTTCCCAATTGCTTTACATAAGCACCAAGCGGAAACCCGTAAGCTCCCGCTCCGATCAGCGCAATATCAAATTCCATCCGGCTGATCTGATCTTCCATATAAGAAAGCGCCGCAAACCAGTCTTCAAACGGGACATTCTCGTCTGCAATGCTCTGTACGGACTTTAACGTGATCAGTTCGAACTTCGGAAGCATCCCCGGATGATCGAATAATCTTTCTCTCTTTGCATAATTCTCCCGGATAGATTCTTCAAACGGATGGATCACTAATACTTTTTTTCCTTCCAGCGCTTTCGTCCACGGCATATCCAGATCATAGGGAAGCGCCGTATCGTCATAAAGACCGATCTCCTTATCGGGCGCAAACCGTTGATATAACATGTTTTCAAAACGCGAAAGCCACATACTCCAAATAAAATCAATTTCTTGTAAGTTGTCTGAATATAACCGGACAAAACGGTCCAAATAAGCGTCTTCCACCGGAAAGAAGCCCGCTCCCTGCTTCATCACCAGCTTTAGGTTGTCATGATAGGCTTCTTTGGCCCCAAGGTTCCGTGAGCCTTTGTCCAATGCTTCTTTCTCATCATGATCCCGTACTTCTGCGCCCGTTCCATCTTTCCCATGACCGCACCCCGCACGGTCAAGCACATAATAATACTCCGTCATGCACTCTAACTCGTTCGACCCCAGTCTTCCCGCAAAAAACGGCTGTTCCCCGCACAAGTGCTCGTACAGATACCAGTTACTTTCCTGCTTCGTCATAAGCGGACGGTAAAACGCTTCCTGATCTATCGTATCCCGCAAAGCCCCCAGCCGGATCACTTCTACCTTCTTAATCCCCATTACCGCAAGCTGCTCTTTGATCTCGTCCACATAAGTGCTTGTTATCAATACATATGCATCCGGAAATTGTCTTATGTCCTGCGGTCCGTAAATCGGATAACCTTCCAGTTTTTCTCCGCGCCTCGACGGATTATTGTCAATAAATCCGAGGATCTCTGCATCTATTTTCCTGCATTCCTCGATGCTACGGACTCCCAGCGAACCGGCCCCGAACAGAAGCAGCCGCTTTCCATGTAATTTTTGAATATCCCCGCTTTCCAGTTTCACATACATATTTATACCCCTATGTGCGCTTCAGCGCACATACCAATCAATATTTGAAAGTTTACTTTCGAACTTGTTACCTGCTCCCCCGCCCGGACTGCACTAGATTGATTCATCCTTACATTATTATTTATATCGACATATTTACCTGTTTTTCTTAGACGGTAAGGATCTCTTCCTTTGTCGGCATCACCCTGAGCGCGCCCTTCCTCGTGGTAATGACGGAAGCCGCACGATTGGCAAAGTCAAGCATTTCCGATAAATCCCCGTCCGTCAAACCGTCCAACCCGTGCTCCACAATGAAATGCAGGACACATCCGCAGAACGTGTCCCCGGCGCCGGTCGTCTCGATCGTATCTGCGCGCAGATACGGCCTGCCTTCGGCTGCCATTCTCCCATGGTAATACGCCCTGCTGCCCTCTTTTCCCATCGACACCAGAATCAGCGGTATATGATAACGCCCATAAATCCATTCCGCGCCTGCGGTATAGTCCTCTTCCCCCGTCAGCCACTGAATCTCATTGTCGGAGATTTTTAAGATATCGCAGTGCTCCAGTCCGTAAAGTGCCTGCTGCCTCGCTTCTTCCATGCTCTTCCAGAGGGGCGGTCTTAAGTTGGGATCAAAAGAAATCCACGCGCCGGACTGCTTCGCAAGCGTTACGGCTTTCTTCGTCGCCCTGCGGACGCCCTCATGCGTCATGGAAAGCGTTCCGAAATGAAAGAGTTTCGTATCCGCAAGAAGCGCTTCCGGCACTTCCTCCTCGGTCAGCATCATATCCGCGCCCGGCTCCCGATAAAAAGAAAAATCCCTGTCCCCGTCCGGGAACGTGTGGACAAGCGCCAGCGTCGTATGCACGTTCTCATCCATCCGCAGATAATCCGCATGGATCCCCTGCTCCTGGATCGCCGCCTTTAGCTGCTCCCCGAAGAAATCTTTTCCTACTTTTCCGATAAACGCGGTCTTATGTCCCAGTTTGGAAAGCATTGCCAGCACATTACAGGGCGCGCCGCCCGGATTCGCCTCGAACAGCGGATTCCCCTGTAAGCTTACGCCGTTTTCCGTAAAATCAATGAGCAGTTCGCCCAGTGCGGTCACATCAAATGTTTTCATACCGAATCTTCCTTTCTTTCCATTGCGGCTGCTATGTCATTGTACTACTGCTAAAACATCTTTTTTTCATGATCCTGCAGCTCATGGAAAATACTATCCACAAATACGACATGATCCGCAATGCGATATAGCATAAAATATCTGTGGTTTAAGAAGTTTATGCGACGGTACCCTAACCGGCTTAATCTTGGATTATCACATAACTTCAGCCCGCCTGCCACATGCTTTAGACTTTCAATCGTTGCATCAAAATCATTCAGTACATTTTCTGCCGCCTGCATGCTCTCTTTTTCAATGATCAGATATTTGATAAAACGCTCTAAGTCCGCCTCGGCATCTCTTGTAATGACTACTTTATAATCCATACTTTGCCCTCATATCACGAGAAATTTCTGCCGGATCTTTATACATCCCCTGCCCTGCGTGCTCCCGTGCTTTTTCGAGCTTATCTAATATTTCCTGTTCTGTTAATGCATCATATGGACTTACATTTGCTCTTTTTATTTCAAACGGAAAGCCATTTACTGCCAAAGCCTGTGTTAAAAACATACGGATTGCCGTTGTAGTATCTGTTCCCAAATCCTTAAACAAAGCATCTGACTTTACTTTTAGATCATCGTCCACTCTTACTTGAATCGTACTTGCCATTTACGCCGCCTCCTACACTTACTCTATTTCACCACCAAGAATAGCAAACAAATAATGCTAAGTCAATATATTTGTAATGACTTAGCATTATTATTTTCCTAATTCTTATGAATTATTAAATAAGACGAAGCACATCTTCTAAGCCTTCGCAAACACCGCCGTGACGCACATGAACCCGTCTTTTATTTCGGCGAAGATCTCACCGTTCATTTTGTGCATCAGCTGCCTGCAAATGTAAAGACCGAGACCGCTTCCCTTTTCCTTTGCGGCGTTTGTCCCCCTCCAAAAGCTGTTGAACATGTTCGGTATATCGCTTTCATCAAGCGTACAGCCGCTGTTGCTTACGGTGATCAGAGTGCAGCCGTCTTCTTCGGATAAACCGATGGCGATCCTTCTGCCGTCTCCATATTTGACGGCATTCTCCACCATGTTTTGTAATACCTCAACGCTCCGGTCCAAGTCTCCGTTTATCAGGCAGTCGATATCATCCGATACCGAAAAATCAGTCCCGATCAGCGCCAGCTTTTCCGCATAATACTGCTTAATCTTTTTCATGAGCACGGAGAGATAAAACTCAGCGTTATTCACTTCCAGACTCAGAAAATCCTCTCTGGAAGCCGTGACGATCTGCGAAACGTAGCCTTCGATCTCATCCGCTTTGGCATTGATATGATCCGCGATATCCGTCTGCTTTTCCCTGTCTTCATAAAGTCCTTTTGAGAGCGCCTTCGCATACAGTTTGATCGCGGAAAGCGGCGTTTTGATATCATGGGAAAGAGAAAGCAGAAGAACCTTTTTATCCCTTTGCAGGGCAAGCTCGCGTTCTTTCTGCTGTTCCATATTTTCCCTCAGCACATTCACGCCCCAGATAAATCTGCCGAAAAAGCGGTTTTTTGTTTCCTTCATCGGAACAGTCAAATTGCCCTTTGAGAGCTCATAAGGTACTTCTTTCAGCTGCTCAAAGGGCTTCAGGATCTGATATTTGAGATAAAGCATGAGCACAACGGTCACAGCCGCCATCATGCCAAGCATGACATTGACAATGATGACAGCCCTTGTCGGATCCGCCCCGCCGTTCGTCTGATAGCCAAAGCGGTACAGTTCGCCGGAGATCTTTCGAATCACATAGTCGCTGTCGGTATCATAAAAGTCCGTATCATAACGGTCCACGTCACAAAGGTCCGCATTATAAAGATCCGTGTCACCAAGATCCGTATCATAAAAATCACCGTCATATCTGATAATATGTGTTACAAATTTACAGTCCGCGAGACTGACCGACTCAAACCCGCTCTCTTCTATTGCGCGGGCAAGTCTTTCTATTTCCACGCGGTACGCCCTGCCGCCGCCATGATCAGCCGTAAGCAGCAGTATATTGGCGGCAGCGGCAAGCATGAGGATGACTGCCATGACCGCCGCAAAAATCCTGTTAAACGCTTTCATACCTATACCCTTCAATCAATATTGGAAAGTTTGCTTTCAAACTTATACCCCTATGTGCGCTTCTGCGCACATATCAATCAGTATTTGAAAGTTTACTTTCAAACTTGTAACCTACTCCCCACACTGTCAAAATCCGCTTCGGCTCTTTCGGATCGTCTTCGAGCTTCTGCCGCAGCCATTTGATATGCACCGTCAGGGTCTGCTGTTCGGAAAAGCTGTCGCTCCCCCATATCCGGCGAAACAAATACTCCTTGCTCAAAACCCTTCCTTTATTTTCCATCAAAAGGCTCAGCAGGTCAAATTCCTTCGCTGTCATTTCAAGCCGGATCCCGTTTTTATAAACGGTGCGGCTCACTTGATTGATGCGGATATCGCCGTCCGCGATTTCATCGACGGCATACCGTCTTTTAAAGATCCCGTCTATCTTGGCAAGCATGATATCGATATCGTACGGTTTTTCTATATAATCGTCAGCGCCGAGATTCAATCCGTTCAGCTTCGACTCTTTGTCGGTCTTGGCGCTGACGATCAGGATGGGCGTATTACTTTCCTCACGGATCTTTTTACAGACTGCGAAGCCGTCAGCCCCCGGCAGCATCAGATCGAGCACGATCAGCTTTGCGCCGTACCTTTCGTACATTGACAAAGCCTGATCGCCTGTTTGTGCAACAGATACCGTATAATTTTCCGCGCGCAGGAAATCGCGCAGCAGTCCCGCAAGCTCCTGATTGTCCTCCACAATTAAAATATCTGTCACTTTCATCCTCCATGTTACAGCTTCGCTGCGACTCAAATCTGAATGAGAAATGCCGTATTTCAGGCATTTCTCAAGCGTGAGATATAGAACTTCTTCACGAAATGCCCTTTGGCATGAGTGTTAGAAGTTCTTCTCACGCTACCATCCCAGCTCAAGCAGCCAGTTATTCAGCGCCCGCTCACGCTCACGCATCTGCGGGGCGGCCTCATATCTGTCTAAATGATACTCTCCTTTGATATTTCCATCAACGATATAAAGCACCCTTGTGCATTTCGCGGCAACCTTAACATCATGCGTAACAAGCATGATCGTTGTCCCGTCACGGTTTAATCCCGTAAGCTCCTCCATCACCTCGTCCGACGAAGTGCGGTTCAGCGCTCCCGTCGGCTCGTCCGCAAATATCATCTGCGGCTTGTTGATCATACTGCGGCAGATGCAGGCGCGCTGAAGCTGGCCGCCCGAAACCTCATTGATGTCATTGTCCGCGATGTCAATGATTCCAAGCTTCCGCATCAGCTCCTGACCGCGTTTTACGGTCTCCCTGCGCGTCTCCTTATTCTTATCGGATTGTATCGCAGGAAGAATGATATTGTCAAATACCGTGAGATTTTTTAACATATACATCTGCTGAAAAATGAAACCCATTTCATCAAGCCGTAAATCGGCGAGCTCCTTTTCGCTCATCTTGGAAATGTCCCTTTCCAAAAAACACACCTTACCCGCAGTAATACTATCCATGCCCGAAACGGTATATAAAAGCGTGGACTTTCCCGAACCCGAAGGTCCCATTACCGCAACCATCTCGCCCTCCTTTACCGCGAAATTTACATTTTTTAAGACATTGTTCTGACGCTTGTTTACGATATATGTTTTGCATAAATCCTTTACTTCCAGAATATTCATAGCGGCTTCCCCTCCTGTTTCATTATCTTCCTCTTTTTCTATCTTTTTCATGTTTAGCCTCCATGCTTTAATCGATGTTCGCCGTATCCGACGCCTTGATTTTCCTTGTATAAAGCGAGGTCAAATACGCGCCCGCAGTCGTCGTGATCAGGAGCACGAGCGGAAGGATCAGGTACATCTCAAGCGGGGACACGCAATAGCGGATCGCAAGCTCTAAGCCCATCATCTTGAAAATCGGGTCGATGCACAGATGCGTGAGCGGCATTGCAAAAATCTCCGCGATCACTACCGTGATCACCCCTACCGTGGCAAACCGCGCTGTGTGGTATGCATAGATCCCGCTGTTTCTGATTCCGACCGCCTTCATAAGCGCGATCTCTCCCTGCTCCTTTGCAATAAAGGAGCGCTCCATCAGAACAGTGACAAGCGCGGCAAGGAGGACCGTAAGTGCCGCCGACATGATTTTTACCGCGTTCATCGTATCGGTAACACTCAAACTGTCTTCTACCCATTCCACACTTGTCCGGATATTCGTAAACTGCGGATAAAGCTCTTTGATCTTTTCGATTCTGCGGCTGATTTCTTCCTCACCGGGAGCGTCAGTAAATTTAATCAGAAATCCGACGCATACGCTCATCTGGGCATAATCGACCTCCTCGTCAGGATGCAGCCGGATGGCCACACCCCTGTTCTGCATCGACTGATAAATCTCGGTGATCAGATATTCTTTTTCGCCGTCAAGCGTTGTTACGGTTACGGTATCGCCTATATCCGCCTTTATGCGGTCAGCGGCGAGTCTTGTAATCGCGATCTCACCGCTGTGCCGGGGTACAGTACCCCCGATATGGTCATCGTACATGTCCATCGCGGCTCCCGGATCCTGATAGGCCATAATCTGACTTTTATATCCGTCATGCCTTACGCTGAAATACACGGCAAACCCCGCCATGCATTCCGCCGGCATGCCGTTTTCCGAAAGATCCGCTTCCATCCCGTCAAGATACTGTATCAGTGCTTCCCGTCCGCCCTCTGTCATAAACTTCTGCATTTCGCTGCTGTTCGAGATGATAATATCACAGTCCGCCAGTGAAAACGCGCTTAGCAGTCTTCCGCTTTTCATGGTTGCCACCGTAGTCGAAAGTACCAGCAAAAGAGACAGACACAGGACAAAAGCAAGCGTAATGATCCCATAGCGCTTAGGACTGCTGACAATATCATTCAGCGCAAGAAACATGTTTCCGTGAAGTCTGGATCTGCTAAGACTCATCAGGCTTTTTTTACGGAAACGCTCTCCTGTCTGCCCGCTTCTGATCGCGTCGATCGGCATCATTTTCTTCACCTTTCCGGTACAGCCAAAGCAGAACAGGAGAATGATCCCGATCACAAATACCGTGCAGATCACGTTGATAAAAGCCACATTCTGATTACTCATGATGACCGTTTTAGAAGAAACGCTCATCAGCAACCTGCCAAAAGGAAAGCTGAGTGCAAGCCCGATTGCCGCACCTGTTACGGCAAGAGATACATATTTGATCAGGTAAAGTCCCCTGATTTTCATGTTCCTTATGCCGATCGCTTTCATGACTCCTATTTCACGGAATTCTTCGGACAGGGTAAAGGTTATCACAAAACGCAGCACGACAAGCGCCACGATGATCAGGATCAGGCTTACCACAAGCAGGACGCCTGTTATGACCATATTGAAAACATATGAAAATTTGATTAACGCCCGATCGCCCGTCAAAACAAAATTCTCGGAAATGTCTGACAATTCAGACAGCAGTTTATCCATATCCCCTGTATGGATAAAATAAACCGCTCCGCCATGCATCTGCCAGATCGCTTCGTCTGATCTATATTCTTCAAAGTCTTCGCCGTTTATGATAAATCTTGCTATCCCCACACTCTCCGTACCAAACGCCGCATCCTTGAACGTACCCGCGAATGTAAATTCACGGCTTACGCCCTCAATGTTCACAGTGAGCGTATCCCCGATCTTAAGCCCTGCTCTTTCTGCCGCGAACTCCGTGATATACATGCTGCCCTTTGGCACGCTTTCCAGTACGGAACCGTCATCAAACAGATAATTCATGCCAAAATCCCGATCACTTTGCAGCAGGCTTGTCATTGGTCCGGTTAAGGGTCCGCCATCCCTCATCACATCGGCGTCTGACATATAGATCACTTCTTCTGCCTGAAATCTGTCGATGACTTCCAAATTCTCCATGTACTTTTCTACATCTGTTCCCATCGCCTTATTCATTACCAACGCAGCATAATCAGGCACATCCGCCATTTCCAGATAATGATCGAGCGCCGACGTAACGCTTATGATGTTGTTCGCGCCCGATGACACAAACATGGTCGCAAGGATAATGAAGATCAGCAGAATCGTATTCATCGCTTTTTTGCGCCTTAAATCTTTTTTCAGTATATTGAGGTACATGTCCCGTCTCCTTTCCTGTCGTGAACCCATCATAGCATGGAAATTGTTAAATAATCCTTAAATGTGGAAAAATAAAAGGACACTTCCAAATTCTCACTTGAAAAGTGTCCCAATGTGCATATCCTATATTGAATTTTTGTTTATTCTACTTTTATAGAAAAGCTCTCAAAGATTCCAGCCGGAACCTTTTGACTAAAAGCGTACTCTTCCATTGTCTCTTTCTCAAATCTGTATACTGTAACTATTTCTTTTTCAGGATCAACAATCCAATATTTCCTGACACCCGCTGTACGATATTTGAACAATTTGGCAAAATAATCCATTGACTTGTTTCCCTGTGAAGCAATTTCAAGAACCCAATCCGAGGCACCGTTGCATCCCTTATCTGTTAGCTTATCTTTGTCACAAATTACAGATATATCCGGCTCTACATAATTTATATCATCCTTATTCAAAAATACGGCAAACGGAGCCGAAAACACTTCACACTCACCATGATTCCGCTTTATGAAGTCTTTTATCTGATAATGTAATTCAGAAACCGGCATCTGATGTTTTGTGTCAGGCGGAGTCATGTAATATATTTTTCCGTCAATCACTCAGCCCGTTCTCCATCCGGCAAAGCATAAATATCGTCTATCGTGTAAATATCTGTTTTTCTCAATGCATCCATAACTCGTTCACCTCCGCTCTTAGCATCATTGAAAGTCTGTCCAAAGAACGATCTGAACCGTAATTCCTTTTTGCTTGGTGTCGATCTGACAGCTTTTTTCACGGGTGCCTTCTTATCAACAGCAGGCTTATCACCAGTACTTTTTTCTTCTATTCAATAAGAGGCTGATCGTTCCGGGTAAGGGCATCCCCATCAATGCCTGAGCAGAAATATTCATCATATGCTGAGTCAGATTTCCTGCTATCTGCACATGATTCCCCGTTGCAAGCAGCCTGCTGTTTATGATATCCCCGATTGGGTCTCCATCCTCCGGTACTTCGTCAAGCGGACTGTGTTCTCCATACATATATCCTTGCGGAACGATATTGAACTCAAATCCGAACTTTTCCGCATTATCTTTGTAATAAGCAAGCGAACACCCGCATAAAACGTCGCATAGATATGTGATATCAACCAGTATTGTCCTAAAAGCCACTGGTCCCACATTTACAGAAAACGCCATTTCATGAATCTTTGTACCGTCCCCCAGCAAAAGAATAAATTTGTCTATCTGATTTACTTCCTCTTTCACTTTATTGGCATCCACATTTGGAGATCCCTGATGAAGGTATGTATTGCGAAGATTATAAACTATTTCGCCACTCAGGTAAGGACTCGGTTCTTCATCTTTCACATAAGCACCAATGAATTTGTCATACCAGCCGATATACCTCCCCGCCACTTGCTTATTCGGATATTCAGCCATTCCGCATATATCCGGCAGCGTCAGCGCTAATGACAATGCCGAAAAATAGCATTGATTTTTCAAAGCATTTCTTATATCATTCACATATATTTCAATCACGGGCACCCGCTCCTTTGCATCGTTTGCAGAGGTATTATTATACTACAATTTTCATCTTTTGTTATTAATTTTCTTTAGAAATTGTCCTTCAAAAAATTGCCCAATATACATTTAACGCTAAAGCGCCTACACGATATCCGCTATCGTGCATCCAACCACACTGACCAGATCTTCTGGCGCCAGCCCTATTTGAAATCCGACTTTCCCAGCACTCACAAATACCTTGTCAGCCTCCGCTGCCGTTTCATGTATAAAAGTCGGAAAATGCTTCTTCATCCCGATTGGGGAACAACCTCCGTGAACATACCCTGTTATCGGAAACAGCTCTTTTTGTTTGATCATGCCAACCGCTTTCTCACCGGAAACCTTTGCCGCCTTTTTCAGATCCAGTTCCGCATCTACTGGTATCACAAACACATAGTACGCACCGGACTTTCCCTGCGTCACGAGCGTCTTAAAGACCTTCTCAGGCTCCTCTCCAAGGATACCCGCGATCTCTTTCCCGCTCATTGCCGCATCCGGCTCGTAAGAATGGCTCTCATAGCAAATCTTCTTTCCGTCAAGAACTCTCATCACATTCGTTTTCTCTTCTTTTTTCATTGGCTCACTTCCCCGCGTTTCCAATCTTATTATGGAAATTCTGCCTCAAACCAAAGAGTTGACAAGCTCGATATAAATCCTGACAAATACGCATCTTGTCCCCACAATAATCCATTATTGTTCCAATTGTACTTTTCCTTCATATCTCCTACGATAATATTCCATCGTACGGTACTCCAGAATATCCTTCATATGCTCCTTAAATGCCTCATTCTCAATTGCATCTTTCAAACCCTCCCTAATAGCAAGCGCATAACCCTCTTTCTCAATAAAAAAACCTTTTCCTGAAGCCTTCAGGTATTTGATAGGCATACTTTTCGCCTTGATCAGATGCTGTTTATTTGTCACGGCTTGATAATCCGCATAGGAGGTGCCTTCAGCAAAGTCCTTCCAGTTCGTTCCCTGATCAAAGAACTTTTTCCATGCCGCGAGTACATCTTCATCTTTAACAGCCAGTCTTATATCTCCGTCATTATAGAAACTATATAAAATCGGCATCTTATAAGCCTTCTGCATATTAGTCGTTTCTATTAACGACAAGAACTCTTTCCCGATTCCTGAATATAACGATCTTTCATTCTCAGACAACAAGTGCATTTCATCTAAAAAATCCATATATCTTCGGAACGGATTTTCTTTCGCATGATTCATACAATATCGATAAATATCATCATCCATGTATGTAAACAGTTCCATTCGTGTGGGCGGTTTTCCGTCCAGCAACTCCTTTACCCTGAAAAATTCCTGCTTAATCCGCTCTTTGACAGATAGCGATTTCTTATCAAACTCCTTGAATAAATCAATCAGTTTGATATCAAAATCCACAATACAATCGTCGGGATATTCCATTTCAAGATAATCATAAGCCGGCTTTTCGCTAAAGTTTTTACTACCGCTTAAAAGTAAGGGTGCTCTCCCTGCTTTTTCATAATTACCAATGAAGTCTAAAACATTCAGATAATTTTTTCCCTTACTGGTACGGAGTCCTCTGCCCAACTGTTGTAAAAATACGATCGGTGAGTCCGTTGGCCTTAAAAACATGACCATATCAAGAGCGGCAATATCTACGCCTTCATTAAACATATCCACAGAAAAAATAACTCTGATTTGCTGATTCTTCAGTTTCTTAATTGCCGTATCCCTATCTTCCGAAAACTCTCCATCTGCATTACTATATACGGCGACAGACTCTATACCCCTTTTACAAAATTCCCTCGCCATTTCCTCTGCATGTTGTTTGGAACAGCAAAAGCCAAGCGCTCTTTTTGAATGATATTTCATATAATACTTATAGATTAAATCGTAACGTTTTACATTACCAATATAAGTTTCGTTTAATTCTTTCTCATCATAACGGCCTTTTACAAGATGCAATAAGGAATAGTCTGTTTCATCATAAATGCCATAATAATGAAACGGAGCCAATAATCCTTTGTTGATTGCTTCTTTCAGCGAGATTTCATATGGCACATTATAATCACAGATCTCATAAATATTTTTGCCATCCATTCTTTCAGGCGTGGCTGTAAGTCCCAGCAAAAACTGCGGCTTAAAATAAGCAGCAATTTTCTGATACTGATTATTTACCGCATGATGAAATTCATCAATGACTATATAATCAAAATAATCCGGTGCAAAAAAATCTTGTTTTAGATATTCATCCCTGCCCAGTGTTGCAACAGAAGCAAATATCACTGCTTTATCGGTATCTTTCTGTTTTCCGTCAAAGAAACCATAATCGTCCGAGTTCCTGACATTCTTAAAGGACTCTGCCGCCTGTTTTAAGATTTCCTCTCTGTGCGCCACGAATAATACATGCTTATACTTTACAGAATCAAATGCAGCCAGATATGTTTTACCCACTCCCGTAGCGGCTTGTACCAAACCCTTTATGGCACCTTCCGATCTGCTGTCCTCCAACGCATACAAGGCTTCTATCTGTGCCCCTCTTGGCTGGAATAATACTTCCACCCCCGTATCAGCATGATCCTCTAAATCATCATATTTTGCCAAGTCCTTTGATACAGCAGGCTTATGCCAGCTCTTAGAATATCTTGCCAGTTCCTCATCATCAATCACAATGGAGTGATTTTCAAACAAATCAGAAAATGTATCAAAGAATAAATCAAAATTCTTCTTATCATCAAGACTGTTGAAACGGTAATTCCACTCTATACCGGAAGTCAACGCACTTCTTGAAATATTAGAAGAACCTATATATATTTCTCCGGTATTTTCATAATGAAAAATATATGATTTCGGATGAAACGAGCGCCTTTTATCATTATAAAACCTTAAATCTACCTTACTTCCTAATTCTTTTTTTATCAGGCATAATGCTGAGGGCTGCGTAATACCAAGATAATTACCAGTAAGAATCCTCACCTTCGCGCCACGATCTAATGCGTCTTGCAAATCCTTAAGGAGCATTCTCACCCCCGATTCCATAAGAAATGAAACAATCATATCGATTTTACTTGCTTTTCGCATACTCATTTTTAACTGATAATATAAAAAACGGTTTCTATTTCTGTCACCGGTCATCACATCGGTATATTCTATTTGTAATCCATCTGTCTCTATCTTTTCCGCAATATTAAATTGAGCCATTTTTCTTCACCCCTATTCGGTCGCACATCCGGAGTCGTCCATTGCTCTTGTATTTCGAGGCTATCTATTCCATTCAAAAGATCCGCAAAGGTTTCCTCTGTCATATTTGTGAAAAATCTCCCGTTGCGCTCACCGGAAAATGTTCCATATTTGAAAGATGTATAGATAATTCCATTTCCTTTTAGCGCAGCAGCCATCTTGTTCATTACTTCAGGCAGCTCATCAATCGGCAAATGCAATATAGATGAACATGCCCAAATGCCATCATATTTTTCTACTTCTGCCAATTCCTGAAAAAGCATATTCTTTACTTCGATTCCCGTGTATTCACTAGCCAGCTTACACAACTCCACCGATCCGTCAATAGCCTCTACATGATATCCTTGCTCCAAAAAATATTTTGTATCACGACCGGAACCACAGCCAAAATCAAGTATATAATCCCCTCTTTTCAGTTTTGTCAAAAAGCGCTCCTGCATAGTAGCAAATTTCACATTTACTGTACTTTTATAAAATTCATCCGCATGGGTGTCATAGTAACCGAGAGTATCATTTTGTTGCATGGCGTTCCCTTCTTGATTAAGTATTGGCTATATCATATCTTTCACAAAATCCTGCAAAATCTTTGCTGACGGATAATTCGACATGGATGCTATACCATTAACAAGTTCAATCGGGTATAATAAATGGACATTAAACGGTCTGCTATATTCCAAACAGTCCTAATTCTTTCTATATCAATTTTGCTTTTAACTTTGCAAATTCCTCTTCTGTAATAATCCCTTTTTCTTTCATATCAGCCAACTTTGTCAATTCACCAATTATATCTATACTGTTACCTCTAATAGTATTTTCTGCATTACATTGTTGGATAATAGATTCTATTTGCATTACATACTTATTTATCCGTTTTAACACAATTTCCAAATTTGAAAATGGCGCAATATAATCAAGAATTGGTTGATATTCCTTTTCATTATTGCCATCATGTTCAGGTTCACCATGAACCCTACAATAGTAGCGGTCCGTATACGTATTGCAATTTCTTTTCTGTTTTAATTCAAATACGTATGCCAATTCTTTTTCGCCAGAGAAAATCCCCCACATTGTATCAGACACATCTTTATTTCCCGATACCTCACCAATTCCCCAATATGGCTTTTCAAATTCAAATGTAATTATAGGATATTCCGGATGTGTTGTCTGTATATTAAACACAATATTCTTAGGTAAAACTTCAGATTTAGATACTGAATTTTCCTTACCTGCCGTCCCAGCAATTATTGCACCTGCATCGCCTGCGAAAATTTCACCTATGACACTTCGGCCAATAACGTTCTGTTTTGATGTAACAGTTGATATAATAGTTTGTGAGTTAACTTCAACGGTTGCCTTAAAAATATTATCAAACGGAATAAGTACATACTTATATTCTAAATGCGTATTAGGATTATTATATGTATCAAAATAACCAGTAGGGCAAGTATAATAAAGCATTTGCTTTGTATGTGTATCAAATGCAATCCCTTCTATCTCTGGAATATCAAATACAAATACATTTTCATACTGTTTTCCACCTATTCCTTGCTGTGTATTATTGTCTGGTTCAACCTCAAATCCCCATTTTGGATTAAAATTCATTTCTTTCAATTTATTAATGAATGTTTGAGTTTCCTTAGAATACCAAATACAATATTCTTCTTTCTGTTGTTCAATTTTTGCCTTTCGTTCTTCCTCTTCTTTTCTTAACTGTTCTTTTCTCTCATATTCTCTTTGACGTTCAATTTCTTTTTCTCTTGCACGTTGTTCTCGGTTTTCTTTTGAAAAGAAAAATCCCATAACAGTATACCACCTTCCCCCCAAATTATCTTTTATAATTATACTTTACATATGCCCCAGTTTCCACATTTTTATATATTTATTGAAAATCTTGTCCCATCTGCAAGTAAACATTTATTATACTATTCCTATCATTAACCACTATATCTTGCACTGTCAGATTGTACATGTCATTCAGTACATCAGATAATCTGCCAATAATTTCGTTCCTCTCCACGCTTATCCTCTAAGTATCAACATTTTTAAGAATAATATATCTATGAAAAAATGAAATATTGGAGAATAAATGCTGATTTTCCCACAGATCCTCAATGTATAAATATCTTCAAAAGCCTTATTTTACATACATTCCTGTAATCGGCCTATTCTATTTATGTTCGGTAACAAATTATAATCTTGTTTTGAAAAGAAATCCTATTCATATTTCGATGTTCCATTTTTCAATCCAATGCATGTATATATCAGATACACCCTTTCCACAAAATACTGCTGCCCTCCAAAATGTAAAACATCCCAATATACAAAAAGACACCACTACCTATATCACTATAAGTAATGATGTCTTAAATTTTTACTATATCAAGTATATCAAGGCTTATCATTTTTCTCTGCTTACTCTTTTTTACAAAACGGGTTTTCTTTGGAGTACGCAACCGCCGCATTGTTAAATTCGTCAGAACTCATATTGTCAAACCGTTCCCGTTGCCACTTCGTATAATCAAACCGTTCCCTGTTAATCACAGCAATAAACCTCTCTGTCTCCACCACTCCCAGTTTCTCTAATAAACAATGAATCCCTCTGTTCATAATCTCAATATCACTTACCATTTAACTCTCCCTCCAATCTTCTAATAAAGTCTATGGGGTTTAACATCTGAATCTTGTCTGTATGGTATTTCAACAGCCTATCGTCAGTAGTAAGGAAACAGTCACAGGACGAGTAAACCGCGCAGGCTACATGGTAAGCGTCTTTCACTTTGATTCCTGTTTTCATTATTTCCTCTGCTTTGGACTTAATGATGTCCGTCTTGTCAATATCTATATATTCCGCACTGTTCCTCTGTATAAACTCGCTGATTGCTGTCCTTTTTGTCTCATATGGATTTTGGCTGTTCTCATACCACAAAACATATGATGTAACCAAGTCCAATTTCTTATTTTTTACCAAATCTTGTACATATAGCTTTGCCTGTGTCTCCAATGAGATACGGATTTGCGTCTGGTCATCATATGGGCGGTTGAAACAGCAGTTATCTAAATATATTTTCATTGTTCACCTCTTTTTCGTTTATTATATCCTGCCATGAGAAAATTTACAAGGTCTACACCACTAAACACTGCCCCATATGGCTTCCCACACAGGGCATTTACCGTATAAATCAAAAAGACACCACTACCTATATCTCTATAAGTAATGATGTCTTAAATCTTTACTATATCAGGGCTCACTATTTGTCGTAACTTATTCGTAAAATGCAAATTTCAGCCTCTTCGAACGCCTGAAAATGCCGTATTCCCGGCATTTTATTTATCCAAGCTCTTCATCGTCGGGACGGATTTGGGGTTTTTATACACTCCGTTCCACCCTGCTCCTCTACATTCCGCCTTAATCCATCCAGCGTTTACCGACTCTTTACATCCCGTTCCGTGGTGATGTCTTAACGTGTGGTACCGGGTGCGTCAAACCTAAAAAGACGGTTGCTCTATGGACTAAGACGTATGGTATTTTGTGTGAAAAATATGCACTGTTTTCACAGGCACTTTTACAATACAAAAATCTTATCTTCCATGTTCTTGATGACTTCCTTCTTCTTGTCCTCGGTGCAGTCAGCGTAGATATCCAAAGTAGTCTGAACATCCTTATGGCCCATGACCGACTGGATCACCTTGATGTTGCTTTCGTTCTCGCAAAGCCTGGTGCAGAAGGTGTGTCTCAAGTGATGTGCGGAGAAGTCCGGAAGGAGCAGAGGCTCTCTCTTTTCTCTCTTCGCATTGGCAGTCTCTTCTTTATTATAATCTGCCGTGATGTTGTGGATCGCATGATTCACTTCTGAAGGTATCGTTATCGTTCCTCCTGAACTGGCAAATACGAACCCTGAGTAACCATCGATCTCCTGCGTGCAAAAGCCGGTGATCTGTTGGATCTGATATTCCTCCAGGAATGCATCATACACTTCCCCGATCATCGGGATCCTGCGACATCCTGCCTCCGTCTTCGGAGTGTTGATGTGGAAGTTGGTTCCCGAATCATCCACCTTGCGGTGTACAAGGCTGTGATTGATATCGATGATCCTGTTCTCGAAATCCAGGTCCTCCCATCTGAGGCCAAGGCACTCTCCGATTCTCATCCCGCTTCCGATCAAAACTGTTATGACCGGTTTCCATCCCTGATACTGATGGTTGGAATAAAGGTAGTTCATGAATGCTTTCTGCTCAGGTACCGTGAGCGACTTACGCTTGGTCTTAACCCATACATGACTCTTCTTGATCTCTCCGAGAACTCCGGCTGCCGGATTTACACGGATGAGTCCGTCACGAACTGCCATCTGGAACGCCGGATGAAGCACAGTATGAACGTTATCGACTGTTGCCGGGGAAAGTTTCTCTTCTAATAAAAGAGAATAGTAGTATTCCCCTACATCCGTATAACGAATCTGTATCAACCGCCGCTTTCCGAAAGTCTCCCTGACATAGTGGTCATAGGTATAAACGTAATTCGTCCTGGTCGTAGGTTTCAGGTCGTATTTCTGTTTGATGTACGAATCAAATACCTCGTTGACTGTAACACGCTCTGCTCTCTGGGGATCCAGTCCATCCTCCAGATCGCGTCTGATCTGCTGTTCCTTCTTTCGAAGTTCCACGAGATCTTTTCCGTAGACGGTGTGACGTTTCCTGTTTCTGTCAGTGTAAGAATACGAATAGCGTCCGTCTGCTCTTTGACACTCACCGCTTCTGAGCGCATAGCCGCGGGAGTCCTTCCTGCTCTGTGCCAATCTGTTTACCTCCTTTTTGGAGAGGCACAGCTTTCTTAGGGTTTGGTCTTGTAAAGTAGCTCAAGCGCTTCCTTAAAGACCTGTGCTTGGGTGAGATTCATCTTTTTACAGTAGGCAAAAAGCCTGTCACGTTCTGCCTCGGTGACTCTGAAGCCAACCTTGATATACTTCTTATCCTCTACCGGTGGTCTTCCAACTTTTGCCATAATCTGCTCCTTTTTACGAATCTATGTCCCCATTATAGTTTATGCCCCACAAAAATACAATGTTTTTTTTGAAAGCTGTGCATCTTATTTTCATTCCATACTGTTCCATTAAATGTCTCTGAAGTTCTCGATATACTCGTCGATGATCTCCGTATTTACCAGAACGATCCTCCTGATGCGATAGATTGCTTTCGCTTCCTTGGCAAGTTCGGTAAATGCATGGATCCCCATGGAGTACATCGCTGCGCCTTCTTCATACTTTACGAACTTCTTCTTGCCGTTCGTAAAAAGACTTTCCATATTCTCATATTCTTTTCTTTTATATCCCATGATCTAACCCTCCTGTATGGTTTCCCTGAAGAAAGCAATCGTCTTGCCTTCCAGCTTTTTTCTTGTTTTCGATACGATATTCAGGATCGTCTGATACGCCTTGTCTTCTTCCTCCGCGATCTCTACGAGCTTTCTCCCGTCATGCAGATGACTGTAGGTGATCTTGAATTCCGCCAGGGGAAGTGCTTTGAGGCTAGTATCAAAGACCTCGTATTCCCTGCGCATCATATGGATCGTCAAGATGTCCCGCTTATGCTTCTCGGGATCATCGGTTTCCTTTAAGATCTTCCCGGAAAAATTACATTCCTCAATGGCATCGCGGATCATGATATGCTCAATCGCTTTTGCAGCTGTCGGATCGCTGCGATGACTGGTCTGGATCCTCACACCCAGGTCGTCATCATTCTTCTTCCGTCTGTTGTATTCAACCTCGAAGAGGATCCGGTTAAACAGTCCGGTTTCGTAGCAGTCCAACAGCTGTGGAAAGATACTGTAGTTCTTGTAGATCAGTCGGAAGCGTTCGCGGGGAGTTGCATTCCCGTAGCTTTCCACTAACTTATCTTCTGTAATGCACATGTTCGCACCTCCATTTTCTTTCTTGGAGGCTAGGCTTGCCGGCTTGCGTCACCTCTTGCTTACACATGCAATTCTACGGAACTCCACGGAATAAATCGTTCGTCAAACGGTCAACTTCTGTTGACCGGTAGTCAACTCAAAAAAGTAAAAAAGAAAAGACGTATGAAACCAAATGTCTCATACGCCTCATAGGATTTATGATTATAACTTTGTAAATTCATCAAGCTGCTTATCTACATCTCTTCCGGAATACATAACCCGAATCACTGTAACCAATTTCTTTGTCTTATCGGGGATATAGAAAATAACATAATTATCAACAGGCACAACTCGTGTATTTCGACTCTTCCAGGGCTCTCTTTCATATTGCCGGAACTTCTCCGGATACTCTCCCAAGGAAAGGATTTTTTCTTCGATCCGGTCAAGCTGTCCGGCTGCATTCTCAGGCGAAAGAAGATCAAATGCTATATACTCAAAGATACCGCGAAGATCGTTCTCAGCCTGCTCCGTAAAGGTAACATCATATTTCATACATTATAATCCCTTCGGATATCCGCAAAAACCTGAGCTGCAGATTTGATACGCCCTGCCTGCATATCCGCATATCCTTTCTCAAGTTCCATGTCCAAAGTCTCTGCGTTCATTCTCGAAATATCAACAGGTTTCGCAGTTGGAATCTTTACCTCAAACGGAAGCCCCCTATTTAGAATGATCTGCTTATAAAACATATTGATAGCATTAGATGCCGGGATCCCCAAAGTAGCCAGAATTCCCTCAGCCTGTTCTTTAACATCCGGCTCTATTCTTGCATAAAGATTTGCTGATTTAGCTGCCATATCATCACGCCCCTTTCTTTTACCCATATTATAAGTCAATGTGCGGACAAAAGCAATACATTTTTCAAATCAGTGCCCTGATCTGCTTCAAAAGAATCTCTCTTACAGACTGATCCTTCACATCTCGCAACAAACCAAGCGCTTCGTCCGCAAATCCATCATTATTATCTGCAAAACCCAGCAGATAATTCGGCGTAGTCTGAAGTACTTTGGCGATCTCTGCCAGACCGCTGGCTCTCATCTCCTTCTTATCATTCTCGTAGTAGGAGATTATAGACTTCTCTACATATAATGCTTCCGCCAGTTCCTCCTGGGTCATTCCAAGTCTGATACGCTGTGCTCTGAGCCTCTGTCCTAATGTTTCTTCCTTAATAGATATGTTCATCTTCTCCTCTTTCCGGGCGAACCGGAAAAAAAGAGATGTACTGTTGTGTCCGTTACAATAAACAAAACGCACGAAAAGACTCCGTTTTACCGGTTATCTTTTCATGCGTCCGCGGTGGGTCATGCCCCCATATCATGAAGCCCTCATTTAGTTGTCATTATGCGTGTCATGCACGCTTGATTTCGTCCTTATTACTAAAGCTTATAAGTAGCACTTTCCGAGAGCATCCGTTCTCTCGACAATCTGCCCCTCTGTAAAATTCTTGAGTGTCAATACTCTGGTACATTTGTGGGTATGGCATTTTATCATGATGCCGTTCATAGCCGGAGCCGTCCTGTCTCCGGTCAGTGCATAGGAGATCCGCATGGACTTCCTGCACTTCTTGCAATAAAAATCAATCGCCTGCAATTGGCTCTTCACCTCCGATTCATTGTTTTGATCTGAAGTCTGAAAAGGAAAGGGAAAGTCACCTTTACAGATTACTGCGAAACGTTGATTAGTCGATCCGCAAAGCGAGCTGACTATAATACCCCGAGGTCCGGGCAGCTCACTAAAAGCCTCTTTATTCAGTTTTTCTTCCGGCGCAGAAAGAAGATAGTTCATATCCTCCTACGCGTGTAAACAATCATAGGCATGTTCATTACCTCCATCCAAAACAAGCAGCGAACCAAGTTCCGACCGCCGAAGGTTAGCGTGGTCCGCAAGCCCCTTCCCCAAAAGTTACTTGTGTATGGGGTATCATTCTGCCGGCCGGCCAGTACGTGTACCCCTTACGAGTATCTAATATAAAACAAGTCTAATTCGATTTCAACAGAAACATGTTTCCGTTTTCTAATTATATTAGATTTTTCTATTGATTTTATCCGCCCTATGAAGTATATTAGATTCACAGACGTGTGGGCTGTATCCCGCACTTAGAAAGAGGTCACTTATGGACAATATCGGAAACATATTTGCAGCATATCGGAAAAACTTGAAATACTCGCAACAGGATATCTGCGATAAGCTTACCGGAATGGGAATCCCTACCAAGCCTGCAGCATACAGCACCTGGGAGACCGGTAACAGCATTCCGAACGCAGTACAGTTTCTTGCGATGTGCAAGATCCTCGGGATCACGGATATCTTCAATCAGTTTATAGGAGGATATAATCCGGACGATCCAATGGCTGAGCTAAATGAGGAAGGCAGGACGATGGCTCTTAATTACATTGACCTGCTGAAGGGCTCCGAAAAATATCAGGCAGCTCCTGTCCGTATCCTGCAACCTGTCAGGGTACTCAATCTGTATGATATGCCTGTATCCGCAGGAACCGGTCAGTTTCTTGACAACGACAGCTATGAAGAAGTTGAAGTCGGACCTGAAGTTCCGGAGACAGCTGATTTTGGAGTGCGCATCAGCGGAGACAGCATGATGCCGAGATACCTGGATAAACAGATCGTGTGGATCCAGAAGACAGATGAACTGAATGATGGAGAGATCGGGATCTTTTTCTACAACGGAAACGCCTACTGTAAGAAGCTTCTATGCAATAAAAAAGGAACGTACCTCATTTCACTGAATGATAAGTACGAACCTATTGAGATTACCGAAGGATCAACATTTAAGACTTTTGGCCGGATTGTGAGTTAGAGTCCAGATTATTGTACATGTTGATTGCTACAATATAATTACAAAAGCTTTGCATCCGAAGACAGCCCCCGGAACCTTTTATCCGTACAAAGAACCTTGGGAGTTCTGTAGAATACATAGTTTTCCGACTCCTCCGGATAAAAGTAGTCGAACTGCATGGCATCACACTCCTTCGGTAGCTGCTTTTCTTGCTGCCCTGTGCTCGCTCATGATCTTTGCGTAGCAGGGAAAGCAAAATGCTCTGTCCTTCCCATAAGGGCACTCATGCTTACAGTTTCTGGGATGCGCATTCGGTATCGGTTTACCGAGAACTGAAGTATAAGAATTCCCATATCCGGCGATGACCGGCGTATAACATTTATCTGACATATCTGTTCCTTTCCGGCATAAGAAAAGCGCCAAGCCGGGGAACCTCCCACAGCCTGACGCCCTAAGCCTCAAACGTTTGATTTTGGTTTCTGCTTAGAGTGCTTCGCCACCCTTGGCCTTCGCACCCTTATCGATGGTTTCCTTCTTAGGAGCCTTGGCGACTTCCTCTTTCTTGGCTTTCAGTTCACCAAGAACGGATTTTTCACCCTTCTCTTCAGCGTGTTCCTCCTCCTTTTCAGCCTGGCGTGCTACGAACTTTTCACCAAGCTCGAAGATCTTTGCCTGACTGTCATAGTGGTAAACACTGTCGGTAAGCTTATCCGCAGGAGCAACCTGAGTCGCATTGACTTCCTTTACCATCGCCTCAAGATCCTTAAGCCCCATCTCCCCGTTATCAGGAACGATGAGAACCTCGTGGATACTCGAGGGTAAAATGTAGAAGTCTCCGCCTGCCCTTTCAGCTGCCTGATCCATGAAGTTCTGATAAGCAAGAACTCCGGCTCCGTGAACCTTGTCGGGTACCGTTGCAACGAAGATCTTCTCATCTTCAGGAGCCACCGGGAAGATTCCCATCATCTCAGCCTGCTCAACTCCCATCATCTCAGCCATGACTTCGCTCATGCCCTTGATCTCGACGGGCTTGATCTGAGGCGCATTCTCCATCGCATCAGCGTGAATCTGTTCGGGAGTAACGCCCATGTTTTCAAGCAGCTGGTTGGTAACCAGGATGGATGCTCTGCCTTCATCATCGGAATTTAAGACGAAGCGATATACAACCGCCATATCTTCCATATTCTGATGAGGTACAGTTTCAAGCATCTCCTTATTGGCTTCCGCAGAAACAACTTCCATCGCAAGCTTTTCCTTCATCTGAGAGTAATCAGATAAGGAATCGATATCGAAGTCAGGTCTCTGGGTGATGCCGTTATTCACGACCTCAACGGCCTTATCTACGACCTCATCGTAGGATCTGCCGTTTTCCATCGCGTTGTAGAACTTGTCGATCCCGATGTTCACTCCGATGTTGCTTCCCTCCGGCGTAACCGTTACAGCCTCGTAACTCTCGTTGAGCTTGTTTACGGTGTTGACTGAAACCTTTACATCAGCGCCCTGCTCATCAAGCCTGTCCTTTAAGTCCTCTACGAACTTCTCTTTGAATGATTCATAATCCATAGTGTGTTTTATCCTTTCGTTTTTTGTGTCGGCTCCGGATCGTCATCCTCGGCCTCGGGTTGATGGCATAAGAAAAGCGCCAGGCTCACAACCTCTTTCGAAGTCATGATCTGACGCTCATCATTGCCAGTATTCTTCTGCAAAAGAAAATGGACTCAGCGGCTCGGGTATTTTTTGTTTTCCCGTTCGCTTTGTCCATTGTAAATATAACATACCTATTTTGAAAAAAGAATACTCAAAACCTACCACTTTCCTACCAAAAACCTACCGAAAACCTACTTTTTTAAAAAATTTGTACTTGTCAAGAAAAGTGGACTCTTTTTTGATATAAGTAGACTCCATTTTTACAGAAGTAGACTTTTCTTTCTAAAAAGATTAGCGGCATGGAATTATAGCTCCTTGCCAGCTTTTTTCTTCTGTACAAACTTAGGCGTCTCACTCAGTACTCTTTTTGAAAAGATATCCTTCTTTTCCAACTCGACAAACATATACCTGCATTAGAACTGAGTCACGTTCTTCTTGCAAAACTCTTGTATTTGTATTTCAAGCCTCGAAAAATTCTTGGGGTCCGTAGGAATCTTTACACCCTTAATATCGAATACTTCTGTATCCCACTCAATCCGAACATGCTTGTATCTTTTTCTTAATCGGCGACAAATTCTCGTCCCCAAATCTATAGGATTAAGCGCATGACATACTCCATTTTCATCTTTATAAAAAAACATCCAGCGAATGCCGTCTGTTACGATCACTTTATTTAAGCCTCGCAGATGAATACCAACTTGTTTCTTAATGTCCTTACAATGTTTATCATCGTCTTCATAGGGATACCCCATATTATCTCTGCTTAGCATGTGATTGTTAATGAAGTCAACCATATCTGATACCTTATTCTCAAATATTATTTTTCTCTCCTCGCCTTCTTCGTAACCAGGGGCAATCCAGAATTCATTATCTGAAAGTGGAGTTTTAATTTCGACAGTTGCTATATAATCTGTTTTTCCATCGTCATTAATCCATTTCCACCCTTTAGCCACACACAAGTCAGGAGTTTCTATGAATCGAAGGGTTTTTCCGTCTTTGTCGTGTGATCCGTATTCTCCACAATACTTACCATAATCGTGGGCCTTTCCGGAGACCTTAATATCAACCGGAACAATCTCATAATCTGCTAAAACTCGTTGTAAAAAAGGGCTGATTATATAATCCTGGAACATGCGCTCTCGGGAATCGGCCTTCAAAAGGTCGTCTATTTTCTTTGTATACTCCAGTCCCGTATCATCCTTGGACAATTGCTTCATATACTTATACCTCGCATATTAATTTTTATCACATAATTTACCACTCCGTGCAAACCTCATCTGTATTTATTTTGGAAACAAATAATCTTGTGTGTTTGTCAGTAAACGTCAACTCGTTTTTGAGCCTAATTCCATTCCTCGTCATCTGTGGTAATCTCATCTTCTGCTGTCATTCTGCCAATTGTTTTAAGGCAAATATACTCATCCTGGTTTAATTCTATTATATTTGGAGCTTCCCCTTTTTCAACATAAATACAACCATTTGGGAATAGAATATACACGGTTTCATACACATCTTGATTTTTCACAATTGTTTCTAAGGAATCGCTTATCTTTTCAAACCACTCCTGAAGAGGACGATCCTCCTTTACAAGCGCTAACTCAGGCGTTCGATTATTTATTTCATATCCTTTGGCTTTATCTACTTTTTCACAAATACGCTTCTCTAACAGTTCATAATCAGATTCGAAGTTATATCCTCCACCGCTATACATACTTGTGGCATTTAGAGTTTCAATACTTCTCAACGCATTCCCGGTTCCTTCGATTGTTTTAATTCGCCGTTCATCACCGTCCGCAATATATTTGGCAAACTCTTTACTAGCCTGCATATCCTTATATGTATCCAGCGCAGTCACCTCAACAAATACATTTCCCCCTTGCAAATCAGGCCTATCTCCATGAAGTAGATCTTTGTACTTACTAGGGAACATGTACTTTAAAAAAGCTAATACAAAATATTCCTGCGAAAGTTTGAGTTTCTTTTCATCAATATAACTATTTACTCGTATATTTTTGACTCTATGCGTATTAAGCTTCACTGATTTATGTCTCCTTTGTTTTCCTTAATCCACCTGATAAACATACAATTTCTATAACATCATAAAATCACAGCATACCTATCTTTTCAAGCATTGAATCGCAAAAATCCTGAACAACAACTACTGCCATCAGTATAGCCATGATGCCTGCAAATATCAGTGAATAAAGGAAAAGATCTCCCCATCTATGGATAACGATGCTATAGATAATAGCTGCTCCGACTATTAAGGTAAGCAGTCCCACTGCCCATTCTGTCAGCTTCACCGAAGTCTCCAATGCCCATCTTATAAAGAACAGAATAAAAGCAACCGGTAACAACAAAAGCTTTAGGAGTTTTCTTAATATGATCATATTAACCGATCCTCCCTTCTCGCAGCTCGTTCATCACCTTATAGGCAATCAATCGTAAAACATATTCCGGCATGGCTCTCCTGCCAAGTTCCCACTCCTGCATGGTCCGATAAGGTACGCCCAACCACACAGAAAAATCAGTCCTGCTCATACCGGACTTTTCCCTAATCATTCTGAAACAATAAGCCAGGCGACGACGCTCTGCATCCTTGTCGTTTTTGTCATACTTTTCTACTTCAATCTCGATTCCTTCGAGGTTATATATTTCCTTCTTCATAGGCACCTCCTCTATGTAGTCAATGCGTGTGCTTCTGCTTTTTATTATATGTAGTCAGTGACTACATGTCAAGAAATATCCGACAAAACAGAAAAAGGAGCCGCTCTCGACTCCTTACTTCTGCTTTTTCGCTTATTATTTCCGCTTACCGCTTGTTTTTTCCGCTTGTTTTTTCAAATCCAAGCGGAAAACCATGATCAACTCCCTGTTTCATCATTCTTTTTCTTCCATTCTTCCAATAACGAGAACAGCACCTTCTCCATCTGAGATCTGGTATAGAATGTCGGGAAGTATTCCAGAAGCTTCTTCTTTGTTATCGTGAGCTGCTGAAATCTGTTGCTCTCATCCTTGGGGGCATTCTCATTCAGGATCCGCATGAGTTCCATCTTGGAGATGGTTTCATTTTCCTTAAGATAATCTCTCAGTGCAAAGATCTGAAAGGTCTTGCAGATATCATTTTCAAGCATATACTCGTAAAGCATCTCCTGCACTTCGTGATCCAGAAAAGAAACTTCCACTGCAGTAGCAAGTGCCAAGGCCTTCTTATCTACCAGCTCCAAGATTGGAGGAATAAGTTCTACCAAGCGAAGATACCGGTGCAACTGTCCACGGCTTTCCCCGACTCTCTCCGCCAGTTCATCATCCGCTCTGCCTTCCGGCAACTTCGTCCCAATTCGGGACGAAGTTAAATCACTTCGCTGACCTTGTCTGCGCATCGCATCATAACGCATCTTGTACGCAAAAGCCTTCTCACTTGGGAGAATCTCTTCTCTCTGCAAGTTAGAGTCCACCATAGCCAGGACAGCTTCGTCATCGTCGTACTTCTTTACGATTGCAGGGATCTTATCGAAACCGATTTCTTTTACCGCAAATAACCGTCGGTGACCGGAGATCATTTCATAATCTCCGTCTTCAAGCGGTCTGACAGTAACCGGAACCAGCACACCATTTAACATGATACTTTCCACAAGTTCATGCATCTTTTCATCATCCAAAACCTTGAAAGGATGATCCTTGAACGGCCGGATCTTTGCAACCTCGATCTCGTCACAACCGGCTACTGAAGGAACACAGAGTAATTCATCAATGGATGTCATTTTGATCTTCTGTCCAACTCTCTTAGCCACGATCCAACACCTCCTCCGTTAATGTCCGGTACGCATTAGCAGCCTTTCCTTTCGGATCATACTGATAAATACTGGACCCTTCTGCACTGATCTCTGCCGCACGAACCGAAAGAGGGATGCAGGTATGAAACACACCTATCTGATTCGAGTAAGTATCTATAACAAGCTGTGAGATATCCCTGGCATAATTCGTCCTGGCATCTACCATCGTAAGCAATATCCCTTCGATTCTGAGATTCTTATTTAGTCTCCTCTGTACGCGACCGATGGTTTTGATGAGCTGTTCCAAACCTTTTACCGGAAGATATGCAGCCTGCACCGGAATCAGAACACTGTCTGCGCAAGTCAGGGCATTGATTGTAAGCATTCCGAGCGAAGGCATACAATCGATGATGATATACTTGTAGTCATATTCCGTCTTGAGATATTCCACAATACTCCGGAGCATGACTTCCCTGCTCATGACATTTACCAGATTGATCTCAAGAGCTGACAATTCGATATTTGCCGGAATAAGATCTACGCCTTCATCATGCTGGATGATGGTCTCCGTGAGAGAAAGTTTTTTCTCTTCCATTACTTCTGATAACAGAGTGGACAGCGTATATTCAAGACTATCAGGCTCCCTATATCCCAGACTGATCGTCATGGAGCCCTGAGGATCTCCATCGATCAATAAAACCTTGTTGCCCTCTGCAGCCAGTCCGATCCCAAGATTTACAGCTGTAGTGGTCTTTCCGACACCGCCTTTTTGATTTGCAACTGCGATAACCTTACACATGATCTTTGCCCTCCTTAGTTACTTTCCGGATCGCCGTACATTACTTCAATGTACTCATCCAGTTTTTCTGTATTTACAAGACAGATACGCTTGATGCGATAAACTGCCTTCGCCTCATTAGCCAGATCCATAAACGAGTGGATCCCCATAGAATAAAGGATTGCGCCCTCATCGTATCTGACCCATTTCTTCTTGCCGTTTTTGAACTGTGCCTTGTAATTATCCATTCTCTCCTGTTTACCGGGATCTTTTGATCTTCCTCTTTCCATATCACATTTCTCCTTCCGCGCCTTCGCAATTGTTTTCCAGAAACTTTTCGATCAACTCCAGATCGATAACCACGTTCTTCTTAATACGGATATTCGCCCCTGCTTCTTTTGCCAGTTTCACGAATGAGTAATAGTTCATGGAATACATCCGTGCTCCCTGGGCATAGGAAACAAAAGTCCTCTTCTGCTCATCTATGAACCGGTCAAGATCCGGTCCTCTTCTTAATGTCCGAAGAAGTTCTTTTTTTCTTTCTTCTTCCCGCTCTTCCTTTGATCTTTTTGCCACGATCATGAGCCTCCTTTCGAATGAAAAAATGTTTACAAGTTGCCCCAAGCACGAAAAAAGGCACCTACTCTAGATTTCTCTAAAGTAAGTGCCTGTGAAACCATCCAAAAGCTGTCCTCTGGATAATTTACCTGTTTAGTTTCAGCCAAATCCGTGCTCTACATCACGTTCCGTGACGATGCACGAAGCATTTTTTCACTCTTTCATGAGGCTTTAAGAGACCTCACTTTTCGGCTCAGAAAACGCGACTTTTTGCGTCTACATGCCGTTGTCCATACTTGTCCGTAGTGTGACGAAGCGTGACAAGGAATGACAAGGAGCGACGAAATTATAGCGATTTTAACGTCGGGAACAGTAGCACATCCCGGATCGCGGGCTGGTTCGTGAGCAGCATGATCAGCCGGTCAATGCCGTAACCGATGCCTCCGGTCGGCGGCATGCCGATCTCCAAGGCGTTCATGAAATCCTCGTCCGTCGTGTTCGCTTCCTCATCGCCCGCCGCCAGCGCTGCTTCCTGCGCCTTAAAACGCTCCCTCTGATCGATCGGGTCGTTCAGCTCAGAATAGGCGTTACACATTTCATGTCCAGTAATAAACAGCTCGAAGCGCTCCACATAATCGGGCTTATCCGGCTTGCGCTTCGTGAGCGGCGAGATCTCGACCGGATGGTCCATCACGAATGTTGGCTGAATCAAATGCTCCTCGACAAATTCCTCAAAAAACAGATTCAGGATATCCCCCTTCGTGTGGCGTTCCTCATACTGAATGCCCTTTTCATCCGCGAGCTTCTTTGCCGCCGCCGTATCGGGAACTTCATCGAAGTCCACACCCGCATACTGTTTCACGGCATCCACCATCGTCAGCCGCGCAAACGGCTTGCCGAGGTCGATCTCCACATCTTTATATAATACGGTCGTCGTGCCAAGCACGGTCTTGGCCACATGGCGGAACATATTTTCCGTCAGCTCCATCATACCGTAATAATCCGTATACGCCTGATAAAGCTCCATCATCGTAAACTCCGGATTATGCCTTGTGTCAAGTCCCTCGTTGCGGAATACGCGTCCGATCTCATAGACCCGCTCTAAACCGCCGACGATCAGGCGCTTTAAGTACAGCTCCAAAGAGATCCGAAGCTTCACGTCCTCGTTTAACGCATTATAATGCGTCTCAAACGGTCTTGCCGCCGCGCCGCCCGCATTGGAGACAAGCATCGGCGTCTCGACCTCCAAAAAGCCCTGCCCGTCTAAATAAGAACGGATCGCGCTGATGATCTTGGAACGGAGGATAAAGGTCTTCTTCACGTCCTCGTTCATGATCAGATCCGTATAACGCTGGCGGTAACGGAGATCCGTATTCGTCAGCCCGTGGAACTTTTCAGGCAACACCTGTAAGCTCTTCGTCAGCAGCGTGATCTTTTCCGCATGTACCGATACCTCGCCGGTCTTTGTACGGAACACAAAGCCCTCAATACCGACCAGATCGCCGATATCAAATTTCTTAAAATCTGCATAGGATTCCTCACCGACGCTGTCGCGCGCCACGTAGCACTGGATCGTCCCCTGAACATCCTGAATATGGCAGAACGACGCTTTCCCCATCACGCGCTTGGACATCAGCCGTCCGGCAGCCCTGACCGTGCTGCCCTCAAGTGACTCAAACTTTTCCTTGATCTCCGCGCTGTGATGCGTCATCTCATATTTCGTGATCACATACGGGTTCTTACCCGCTTCTTTCAAAGCGGCAAGCTTTTCTCTGCGCACCTTTAAGAGCTGTCCTAAGTCCGGCTCGCCCTGATTTTGCTCATTTCCCTGAGCTTTGTCCCGACCTTGCCCGTTTCCACGTGCCTTGCCCTGACCCTGCTCATTTTCCCGCGCCTTGCCCTGACTTTCTACGCTTCTCTGATCCTGCACACAGTTCTGTTCATTATTCCGAACCTGCGCTCCATCCTGCATCTGATTCTGTGTATTGATATCTGCCATTTTCGTCTTCATGCCTTTCTTTAACCTGCAAACCTGCTTTTCCATCCCGGGCATCCTTACCCCCCGGAATCCTTTACGAAAGAGATCTTTTATTCCTTCGACTTATCGATGTCCAAAATCTGATAATTCACAACACCGACCTGTGTATCAACGCTGACTTTATCTCCCTTTTTAGCGCCGATCAGTGCTTTTCCTACCGGAGATTCGTTCGAAATTTTTCCTTTGAGGCTGTTCGCCTCGCTGGAACCGACGATCTTGTATTCCAATTCTTCATTATATTCTAGATCAAGAATGCGCACCTTACAGCCAATGCTGACCTTATCTAAATCCACTTCATCCTCAATCACGACTTCCGCATTTTTCAGGATCTTTTCAAGTTCCTCGATTCTTGCCTCAATATCGCGCTGTTCGTCCTTCGCCGCATCGTATTCTGCGTTCTCCGATAAATCTCCCTGCTCGCGCGCCTCCTTAATCTTCTGAGCGACCTCTTTTCTTCTGACCACTTTCAGGTTGTGAAGCTCCTCCTCATATCTGCGCAATCCCTCATACGTTAAAATATTTTTTTTGCCTTCCATTCCGATTTCCTTCCCTTTTCTTAAATCTATAGAAACTGCGCATGAATTCTTCTTCTAATAAAAGATTCATGCGCTCATTCTATTCCGTTCTCTATTCTGCGGTATCATAAAAGCGCTTGTATTATATCCCATTTACCACATAGTGTCAAGAAGCTCCTGCAAGGCTTCAAAACTTGTGATTTCGTTGACCGCGCGCCGCATGGCAGCAGAGTTTGGATACCCCGCCGTATACCATGCCACATGCTTGCGCATTTCCCGCACACCGGTATATTCTCCTTTTTCTTCAAGAAGCATACGCGCATGGCGCAGCATCATACTCTTTACCGCGCTGCGGTCCGGTTTTCCGTCACGCTGTCCACTGTCGGATTCCCATACTTTCTGCGCTTCCCGCATCCCTTTTTTCTGCTCCGGCATATTTTCCCCACTGCACGCTTGTTCCATGTGATTCACGCAATCAGGCATATCCGCCCCGCAGCAGCTGCCCCAGCTCAGATTGCCTTCCGCGAGTCCATTCACATCGCCTTTTGCAAGTCCGCGCGCGATCTCGCGAAAGATCCATGGATTCCCTCGCGCTGCCCGTCCGATCATCACGCCGTCACAGCCCGTCTCCTCAAGCATCCGTTTGGCGGAAGATATGTCCGTCACATCCCCATTTCCAATGACGGGAATACGCACAGCCTGCCTGACGGCGCGGATGCAGCTTAAATCTGCATCGCCCGCATAATACTGCTCCCTTGTCCTTCCGTGCACGGCAACTGCCGCTGCACCCGACTCCTGCGCGATATGCGCGATCTCGACCGCATTTTCATGTTCCAAGTCAAAGCCGCGCCTGATCTTGACCGTGACAGGCTTCCGAATCGCCCTTGCCGCCGCCTCAATGATTTTTCCCGCAAGCCGGGGATTTTTCATAAGTGCGCTGCCCTCACCATTGTTTACGACCTTCGGCACCGGACAGCCCATATTGATATCCAGTACCGCAAATGGCAGTTCTTCGATCTTTTTTGCCATCTCACCGATCAGATCTGGTTCTGAGCCAAACAATTGCAGGGATACAAGCCCCTCCTGCGGCGAAATGTTCAGCAGTTCTTCCGTATTTTTATTATGATAAGACAACGCCTTTGCCGAAATCATCTCCATGCACACCATGCCGGCACCCTGCTCGGCACAGAGCACACGGAACGGTAAGTCAGTCACCCCCGCCATCGGCGCAAGGATCAGATTGTTCGGCAGCGTTATATTTCCGATTTTCAGTTGCATACGTTTTTATATCATTCCTTCTGCTGCCGGGCAGCAGCTAATCAGGTAATTACAAATAAGATCCCAAGCTTACTTTAACGCTCCACACAAAATCTGCAGCTCCACACAAGATAGATACTGTCATTTGAGAACACGCCTGCCCTTATGATTTCTCTCATAGATCATGCGCAGTCCGTCCAGCGTAAGAGAGCTGTCATAGATCTGAATTGCCTCGGTCTCCTCTGAAATGAGTCTGCCAAGCCCTCCGGTAGCGACCACCTTCATATCATCGCCATAGCCGCTTTCTTCCTTTACCTGTCTGATAATATATTCCGTCTGTCCGATCTGACCGTATACAAGCCCCGCCTGCATACTGGAGATCGTCTCCTGTGCCAGAATGGAAGCCGGTTTCCTGATCTCCACCTCCGGAAGCCGCGCCGTATCCTCCCAAAGCGCCTTTGCAGAGATACGGATGCCCGGCGCCGTGATTCCCGCCGTAAAACAGCCGTCCTCCGTCATCAGGTCATAGGTTGTCGCCGTACCAAAATCGATCACAAGCACGGGGCCGCCGTACTTCTCGTATGCGCCGACCGCATCGACGATCCTGTCAGCGCCGATTTCCCGCGGATTTTCCGTGACAATGCGGATCCCTGTTTTAATGCCAGGACCGACGATCATCGGCGTATGTCCCAGATAACGCACGATCGCGCCCGTCAGCGAGTGCATCACATTCGGCACGACACTTGCAATGATCGTACCCTCTATATCGTCCGTTCCCACGCTATTTTCTCTCAGCAGTTCCCGCAGACTGATCCCGTACTCATCCGAAGTCCTCGACTGTTTCGCCATCATACGGAATGTCGTGACCAGTGTTTCCTTTTCGTATACGCCGAATGTGATATTGGTATTTCCCACATCGATCACAAGAATTTTGCCCACTATTTCGTCTCCTCCCCATCTTCCTGACGGTTCAGCAACCCCGATACATCCTCGCCCAGCATGACCGCCCGGTAATACAAGCTTAAGGATTCAAACAGTTCCGTGCGCTTCCTGCGCACTTCGCTGACTAACAGCCCGCTCCCGATATCATCATAAAGATAATCCTCCTCCGCGGCTTCCGTCTGCATCGTCACGCTGCCGTCTTCCTCAAAACCAATCGTAAAAATACCGCCGACCTCCTCCGTGAAAAGCACGCAGATAATGTGCAGCTCCTCCTGTATGGACTGTGGCAGCTTTGCAAACTCTTTGTTAAAAAAATATTTTTTATCATAGGCATTCGCGCCGCATAAAACCGTCCGTGATCCGCTCATGTCCGTCCTTCATTTCCTTCCATATCCTTTTCACGCATTTTAGGCTCATAGTGGAGAACGGCAGTCTGCCGTTCTTCAGCGTAAGGCATAGAACTTCATAGCGATACAGCCTTTGCCGTGAGCTTTAGAAGTTCTCCTCATGCTGTATAACCATACAGCCCCCGCACCGACACCTCACCCGCATAAACCTCCACGCGCGTACCGTCCTCTTTTTCCACAATCAGCTCGCCGCTGTCCGTGATCCCCTTAGAGACGCCGGTATATTCCCCCTTGGGATCTAATACACGCACCTCGCGTCCGATACCCGCCAGATGCGCCTCATATTGTTCCCTGAGCGCCGATAAGTCATGCGTCTGTACAAAACATTCATAGTATTGTTCAAAAAAGAACATGACACGTGCAATGATCAGCGCGCGCGGCTGCATCTTTCCCGTCTCCCGGAGCACAGAAGCCGCCGTCTGTTCGATTTCTTTCGGAAAACTGCTCTGATTGACATTGATACCCGTTCCAATGACCACATGATGAATATAGCCCGGCTCCGCGCTCATCTCAGTCAGAATGCCGCATGCTTTCCGTCCGTTTATGACCACGTCATTTGGCCATTTGATCTGAACGGACTGCCCTTCACAGACTTCCTCCAGTGCCGCGGTGACTGCCATTGCCATCAGCAGCGTCACACGGGATGCATACTCCGGCGAAAACTGCGGCTTTAATAACAATGTCATATAAACTGCTTTCCCGGCGTCCTCCGACTCCCAACCCCTGCCGCGTCTGCCGCGCCCCATCGTCTGGGTATCCGCGACCACAAGCGTGCCATGCGGCGCACCTTCGTCCGCAAGGCGTTTGGCATCAATATTCGTAGAGCCCGTTTCACCGAAATGATACACGGTCCTGCCTGCCCAGTCAGTCGTAAGACGGCTTGTGATCTCTTCCGGCGAAGTTAAGTCCGGCGCACTCTTTAGGCAGTATCCCCGATTTGAAACTGCCTCGATCTCATAGCCTTCTTCCTTTAACTGGTTGATCATCTTCCAGACAGCCGTGCGCGACACGCCGAACTGTTCGCACAGCTCCTGCCCGGAAACATAAGCATCCCTGCTGCGCAGAAGTTTTAATAACTGTGCTTTTCTATTTTCTTCCATTTTCAATCCCTCTGACATCTCTGACATGCTGCCCGTACCGGGTTTGTCTGCAAAGCATCAAATCGGGCTTTATTTAGACTATCAGCCAGGCCCCCCGCCAATTTCGCTAAGGAGGCGCCCCTCTGTCAGCCTTTCCTCAAATTTCGTCTTCAAATGCGCCGAGGGTCGCCGCCATAACCGCCTTGATCGTATGCATACGGTTCTCAGCTTCCTCAAAGACATGGGAACGCGCAGACTCAAACACTTCGTCCGTCACTTCCATTTCATTCAGCCCATATTTCTCATAAATCTCTTTTCCGATCTTCGTATCCAGATCATGAAAAGCCGGCAGACAGTGCAGGAATACCGACTGCTCCCCTGCATTGTCCATGACTTCTTTCGTCACGCGGTACGGCGTTAAGTCATGAATCCGTTCTTGCCATACGCTGTCGGGTTCTCCCATAGACACCCACACATCGGTACAGACCACATCCGCCCCTTTCGTACCCGTCTTTACATCGGAAGTCAGCGTAACGCTGCCGCCGCTTACTTGGGCATATTCCATGCACTGTTTTACGAGCACTTCATTCGGAAAATATTTTTCCGGCGCACACGCCGTAAAATGCAGTCCAAGCTTCGCACACACGATCATCAGAGAGTTCCCCATATTATAGCGGGCATCCCCCATATATACAAGCTTCAGTCCCGCGAGATGTCCGAACAATTCCCTGATCGTAAGCATATCAGCGAGCATCTGCGTCGGATGATATTCATTCGTGAGTCCGTTCCAGACCGGAACTCCGGCATAGGCAGCGAGCTCCTCGACGATCGTCTGCTCAAATCCCCGGTACTCAATACCCTCGTACATCGATCCAAGCACGCGGGCTGTATCCTTAATGCTCTCTTTTTTGCCGATCTGAGAGCCGGAAGGATCCAGATAAGTCGTTCCCATGCCAAGATCATGCGCCGCCACCTCAAAGGAACAGCGTGTACGCGTGCTTGTTTTTTCAAAAATAAGCGCCACGTTTTTACCGCGCAGCACATCAACCGGGATACCTTTCTTCTTTTTCTCTTTTAATTCAGCCGAAAGATCCAGCAAATACGTGATCTCCTCCGGCGTAAAATCCTTTAACGTTAAAAAATGACGTCCCTTCAAGCTGATTTTTTCGTTCATATTCCCTCCTCTTAAACCAAGCCCCCGCAGCATCCGCCAAATCGGAATCGTTGGCTTTATGCCCGTGCAGACACGGCACCTGACTCATTATCCGCGGGAATAAATGTGGGAATGGCGCAGAAACATTCTGCGCCATGAAAAAACGTAACATTTCAGCCTTTCGGCTCTTTTCCCGTCGGTACGCGGCGTATCTGTCACCGCTGCGCTATTTGCTGATGACTTCCTTAAAAGTAGTCGCAAGTCCGGCAATTCCCTGTAAGTCGGACGGAATGATGATCTTGGTAGCCTGCCCGTTCGCCGCTTTCTCAAATGCCTCTAAGCTCTTCAACTGCAATACCTTGTCGTCCATGCCGGATTCCTTTAAGAAACGGATACCGTCGGCTGTGGCCTGTTGCACTCTTAAGATCGCTTCCGCCTGACCTTCCGCCTCACGGATCATCTTTTCCTTCTGTGCTTCCGCACGCAGGATCGCTGCCTGCTTTTCTGCCTCGGCTTCAAGGATCGCCGCCTCTTTCTTACCTTCTGCAACCGTTACGCTTGCCTTCTTCTCGCCTTCCGCCCTCGTAACTGCTTCACGGCGTTCACGCTCCGCCTTCATCTGTCTCTCCATCGCATTCTGGATCTCTGCAGGAGGGATGATGTTCTTTAACTCAACGCGCGTTACCTTAATTCCCCACGGGTCGGTCGCAATATCCAGCGACGCACGCATCTTCGTGTTGATCGTTTCGCGGGAGGTCAACGTCTGGTCAAGCTCTAAGTCACCGATAATATTACGCAGTGTCGTCGCCGTTAAATTTTCGATCGCCATGATCGGATTCTCAACGCCATACGCAAACAGCCTCGGATCCGTGATCATAAAGAATACGACCGTATCGATCCGCATCGTTACGTTATCCTTCGTGATAACGGGCTGGGGTGCGAAATCCACTACCTGCTCTTTTAGCAGGACTCTCTTTGCAACCTTATCGATCAGCGGCATTTTGAAGTGAATACCTACCGGCCATGTTCCCTGATACGCTCCGAGACGCTCCACAACAAACGCCTGCGCCTGCGGAACAATCTTTACGCAGGATGCGAGAATCAAAATGAGTAATCCAAGTACAACAAGTAATGCAATAATTCCCAAATTGTCCATAAAAAATCCCTTTCCTCCCGCCGCAATCCGGGCAGGAACCTCATATTCTTTTGGTTACGGTACAACTGATGTCCTCCCGCAGCACCATAGCCTATTTTGGCTCGACGATCAGCTTTACGCCGCTCACCTGTCTGACAACGACCACCATGCCGACCGGAAGTCTCATTCCCTCATAAAGTGTCCGCGCCGACCACTCCTGCCCGCCGACTTTTACTTCGCCGATGCCTTCCAAATTATTGATCTCGCTCGTCACGATCGCCTGCATGCCGATCATGCTCTCCACATTGGTCCGCACACGGTCTTTATTAAAATAGCGCACGGCAAGCGGTCTTGTGAACCATAAAAGCACGAGCGATACCACAAAAAACAGGATGATCTGAAGCCACAGGGGCGCCGAAAAGGCAGCAGCAACCGCTGCGATCAGACTTCCGCCTGCAAACCAGATCGTCGTCAGCGCCAGCGTCACCAGCTCGATCACGATGAATACGGCAAGAGCTATCAGCCATATGACAGTCATATTCATAGCCATTCCCCTTTCTTCCGTTGCTGTGTGTCTATCTTACACCATTTTGAAAAAAAAAGAAACCCTCCCACAGAGAGTTTCTTTCATTTTTGTAAGTTTTACCAAAACGCGTGGTCACCAATGATCAGGTCGCTGCTGCGGATCGTCTTTACGTTGAAGTGAAGCACCCCGCCGACATTGCTGACGCCGCTCATCGCCTCCATCGCCGCCTGTGTGCAGGAATCCGGCACACCGCGCTGCAGTGCCTTTGCAACTCTGCCCGTCATCGCGGGCGTAAACTGCCCCGGCGCATAAATAACACCCGATATTGTGTTTGGATATGCCGGGTGGTTCACACGGTTCATCACGACCGCACCGACTGCCAGCTGTCCCTCATAAGACTGATTACCCGCCTCGCACCAAATCAGCGCTGCCAGCAGCTGCAGATCCGTATAATTTGCCTCGACATTGGCCTGCTCCTCACTGAGCGCCGCCCTGCGTGCCGCCGCATCTTCCTGTGCCCTTCTCCTTGCCTCAGCTTCCGCAGCCTCGCGCGCTGCGATCTCCGAGATCGTCTCCCCGGTCGCGCAGACTAAATCCACAGTCACATATTCCGCAGACACATAGCCTGCACAGCCATCATAATCCACCTTGAGCCACTCGCCCTGATCTTCATAGATATCGACAATATCCCCCTGTGCAAGCAGCGCATAAATACCAGAATCCGTAGAGGCTTCCGTGCGGATACGCAGTCCGCTCTCGTTGGCCGTCGCCGTCCACCTTCCAACCTGCGACAGCGCTTCCTCCGCCGCCTCGTCGAACAGCAAATAATCATTTTTGGCCCATCCGACAACGCTGCCGGATCGTAAAAGCGTCCACCCGTCTCCCTGCTCTAAGATCTCGCCATAGCAGTCGGCATACAGCCTGCCGATGATCTCCGCTTCCTCACTCGCAGATGCACGGACATTCAGCGTGCTCTGCACATTCGTCATAACAAACGCGGTTTCATTTTCCGTCCCGCCGTCCGCCGCATTCTCTGCCGGCGCTTCTGCGCCTTCCGGTTCTTCTGAACCTTCCGTGTTCTCTGCGAATGCCGCCGGTTCCGCAGATGCCTGTTCCTCCGACACATTCCCCGATGCTTCAGCGATCGTAAGTTCTGTATCCAGGATCAATGCCACTCCGGCACTTAACGTATCCGCCCCCAAAACCAGTGCCGCTCCGGCACTCAGCGTATCTGTATTTTCGTCTTTGCCCGCTTTGACTGTCTCTGCCGGCACGATAAAGCCCGCTAGCAGTACAACGATCATCACCATCGCCACAGCCGCATGGGGCAGCTTCAGATTCCTTGCTCCCATCCTATCAAACCTCCGCGTGATCTGTGTTATTGAATCCTCGTTCTCCTCAAAGTCTATTTCGTTCCTGTCCCAAATATTACAATTTTATTAAATATTGTTACGGCACATATAATAACAAAGCAAGAAACTTTTGTCAAGTTTCACACTTTGTTCATATTTCACACATTTTTCGTGGCACTTATGGTTAATTCGGCTAAATTTTTACATAAAAAAAGAGCCAAAGCTCTTTTTTACTTTTATATACAGAAGGAATCGGGCATTAATCCGCTTTCAATTCTTTCCACTGTAATTGCTCCAGCGGACAAGTTAAGTCTAAACAGCACGGCGCACTGTAGCTGCCGCCCCAGCACTCTGCAAACAGCATCCTTGAATTTCCCCCGTAATACCATCTCGGCTCCCATTCATCAGAAACCGAAGTGATCTTTGTCCCCTCATAATCATAAAAAATCAGTTCCCCGTCTCCTCTTTGATCACAAAGAATGATGTAATCCTGCGTAAGCGTAATGTTTGGAACATCCATCGACGCCTCTGATAAAATTTCCGTTGTATCCTCCTGTATCGAATAACGGCAGAGCCCTTCCCCGCTCCCGTAATACACGAAATCATTCTGTACGGAATAAGGTCCGTAAATCCCCTCTTTTATCAGGCGGCACTGTCCCGATGCCGTATCATACCGGTACAAGGCGCCGCTCCTATAGTCAGATGTTTCATCAAAGAAACTAACAGCCTGAAAAAACACTGCTCCGTCATGACCCTCAAGCCGGTGAACATCCGTAAAGGTCGCGTGACTATCTCCCTCATAGACGGTCTCCGCCGTCCCGCCGCCAACCGGTATCCGCTCAAGCTCCATATTCGTCTGCTTATTATCTATAAAATACACATATCCATTATTGATCAATACACTTGGTGATTCCCAAATATTTGTAGAAGCATAATCCGTCCGATACAGCTTTGTGCTGATCTCCCACTCGGAACCGTCCCCTTTAATGCGGAACAGTGCGGCATACCCATCCGAGCTGAACCCGACCGCATAGAGATTCCCCTCATAATACTGAAGGTAATACCGGTCGATCCGGTCGATCCCGTCTTCTCCAAGCGTCATTTTAGGATAGTATGCATTACATTCCTCTCCCTCGTGCGGGCAGTCCGGTTTATTACACAACGGCACTACCCGTCCGGATTCTTTATCCATGAACATCAGGCGTGGATAAAACTGAGATTCGGTCATAGGTTCCCAAAAATAATAACCCTCTTCCGATTCTGCAATGTATTGATATTCAAAATCAGCGCCGATTTGCTCGTCCGTGCCGGCATTCCTGCCTCCCTGTCCTGTTTTTCCGCATGCTGACAGCAGGAGTATTCCTGCTGTCAGCATATAGAAAAATGAAATGCTGTCACGCCATTTGCTTTGCCTTCTCATGCCTTTCCCTCCTACGGCACGGTGATTTCTCCTGTTACAGCCACTGTTTTTCCATCCACATCGCCAAATGCCCTCCCCCATGTATACCGATAACCGTCAGGGCTATTGCGCACCACAATCACTTCCGTAACGCTTCCAAATTGTGTGGAGCTGGTATTTCCGGGCTTTACGTTTCCATCCGGAGTTGCTTCCTGCCAAAATGCCGTCAGCGTAAGCTTATGCCCCTGCTCTGCATATACAAATTTTGCATACAGATTCGATGCAGTAAGATCCATTGAAATACTGCTTGTCACGGCATAGCATAAGCTTACATTACTGCCAAACATGCAAATTGCAAGCGCCATTCCCAATGCCATTTTCTTAAACTTCCCCATTTTCATCCCACCGTCCGCTTTGTTTGATAGTAGTAACCGTTTTCATATATACCACATTTATTATATCATTTTGTATTCCTTTCGCAATAATTATTTAATTATACATTATTTTTTTAATCTGTATAAATATACGGTTTATCTTTCCGCCGCGTCCTGCAATCATAACATTTGCTTTCACTCACAGCTTCTTTGATTTCTCCATACATGCGCAGAGCGCCTCCATGACCGCGCTGCGCATTCCGGCGCGCTCCAATGCACGCACTCCTTCGATCGTAGTACCTGCGGGCGAGCACACCATATCCTTTAACTCTCCCGGATGTTTCCCCGACTCCAACATCAGCTTCGCCGTTCCCAAAACGGTCTGCGCCGCAAATTCATACGCCTGCGTCCGCGGCATTCCGCCCAGGACCGCCGCGTCCGCCATTGCCTCCACAAACATGCAGACATAAGCGGGCGCACTTCCCGCCACTGCTCCGACCGTGTCCATAAGGCGCTCCGGCACCACGACAGCCCTGCCAAATGAAGAAAGCAGCTTCTGCGCCGTTTCCTGATCCTGTTCTGTCACACGTTCATTATAGCATACGCCCGTACAGCCTTCCCCCACCAGTGCCGGCGTATTTGGCATACAGCGCACGAGACGAAGCGTCTTACCGAATTCCTGCTCGATATAGGACATCGTTTTTCCTGCCGCGATTGAAATAACGAGTGTTCTTTTATCAACATCATCCTTGATCTGTGCAATCACCTGCGGAAAAAGCTGCGGCTTCACTGCCAGAAAAAGAATGTCCGCCTCTTTTGCCACAAGACAGTTGTCCCGAGTAGTCTCTATGCCGAAGCGCTCTGCACACTCCCGGATTGTCCGCTCCGTGGCGGCGGAGCCGATCAGTTCGTCCGTCTTTGCCGCTCCTTTTTCAAGCATGCCGCCGATGATCGCTTTCGCCATATTGCCAAGTCCGATAAAACCGATTTTCATCATTTTGTCCTCCGCTCTATTTCAGGCGCATCCCTATGTGCGCTCCTGTCCCGTTCTTTTGCTCTTGCTTTTTATACTTCTGCTCTTTACACTCCCGTTTTTATGCCTCTGCTCTTATGCCCTTGCTCTTTATAGCGCTGTTTTTATCCTCTGCTCTTTATACTTCCGAGCCGCTTTACCGTGTAACAGCACTCACACACGCCGCTGGCGCGCCGCCTCATAGAGCAGGATCCCCGCAGCCATCGCCGCATTCAGGGATTCCACGCATCCCTTCATCGGAATGATGATGCGGCTGTCAGCCTGCGCCACTGTTTCCGCCCGCAGTCCGTTTCCCTCGTTCCCGATTAGAAACGCACAGGGCTTACGATAATCCGGTTCGTCATAGACGCGCGCACCCTCAACCAATGCCGCGGCATAGATACACACACCTGCCGCCCGCAGCTCTGCAAGCGTTCCGGGGAGATCTTCCGTCACGGCAAACGGCACCCTGTAAACAGAACCCATCGTGGAACGAATCGTCTTCGGACTGTAAATATCCACCGTATCCCGCGTCATGATCACGCCGGATGCTCCCGCACCTTCAGCCGTCCGCAGCATCGTTCCAAGATTTCCCGGATCCTGAATGTTTTCTAATATCAGCAGCATCGCTGCTCTTCCGTCTGTTTTATTTAATAACGCATGTGTTTCATATTTTTTCTGCCTCACGACCGTCATAATACCTTGCGGCGTCATGGTGTCACTGATCTTACGGAACACTTCGCCGCTCACCAGTTCAAAGGAAACCCGGTCCAGTTTTTCCCGCATGGCAGTGTCGGCGCCTCGATAGGCGTTTTCCTCCACATAGACCGACTCGATCTGTTCAGGCGGTGCTTCCATAAAAAGTTTACGTCCCTCTGCAAGGAACAAGCCCGTCTCCGCACGTGCTTTCGCCTTCACCGAGAGCTCCGCAAGCTCCTTTACTTTTTTGTTTGCCGTGCTTGTGATCATGCGCTCCTCCCCAACCGCTCATACGCAACGCTGCCTGCACCCATCCGGTTCGCTCCCGTTAAAACGCTCCAAACCCTGTTTTTTCGGATTCCTATTAAAAGCCCTGCATCCTGCAATTTCCGTTCCCCATCACTCTTAAAAAAGAGCTTCCCTCCGCAGGAAGCTCCTTTTTGACCGCTATTGTGCAAGCACGCGGCTCACTTCATATTGATATTCCGAAATGTCTTTCTTCATTGCAAGCGCTTCCTCAATATCGAAATCCGTAAATTCCCCGTTCCTGTAGCCGACAACACGGTTGCTCTTTCCCTGACAGAGGATATCCGCCGCATATGCTCCCATGACCGAAGCATAGAAACGATCCTTGCAGGTCGGATTGCCGCCGCGCTGCATGTACCCCAGGATCGTCGCCCTTGTCTCGATTCCGGTCGCCGCCTCGATGCGGCGCGCCATGGATGTAGAATGACCGATTCCTTCCGCATTGATGATGATATGATGCGTCTTGCCGCGCTTCCTGTTATTGATGATATTATTGATGATATTCTGCTCGTTATAATCATATTTTTCCGGTAAAAGAATATCCTCGGCACCATTTGCAACACCGCACCACAGCGCGATATAACCCGCGTTCCTGCCCATAACCTCAATGATACTGCACCGCTCATGGGAGGAGGAAGTATCACGCACTTTATCAATGGCGCTCATCGCCGTGTTGATCGCCGTATCAAAGCCGATCGTATAATCCGTGCAGGCAATATCCAAGTCGATCGTTCCGGGAATTCCCACGGTATTGATCCCATGGCGCGCAAGCTCCTGCGCTCCGCGGTAGGAACCGTCCCCGCCGATGACGACCAGCCCGTCGATCCCATGCTTCCGGCATATCTCGGCGCCCTTTTCCTGTCCTTCCTCCGTCCGGAATTCAGAACAGCGTGCCGTTCCGAGGATGGTTCCGCCTCTTTGAATGATATCCGACACGGAATGCCGGTCCATATCAACGATCTCCTCGTTCAACAGACCCTGATACCCCTTTTTGATCCCCTTCACCGCAACACCGTTCGCAATCGCTTTTCTTACAACAGAACGAATCGCCGCATTCATGCCGGGCGCATCTCCGCCGCTTGTCAATACGCCGATCGTTTTGATCTCATTCGCCATCGTACCACCATGCCCTTTCCGACATCCGTTTTTACTATCCGAAGTCATTCTAATCTATTTTGGAATTTTTTTCAATATCCCCGTTCCAAAAGAATGTGCTGACAGCACATTCTGTATAACAGTTTTGACTGATCACCGGACTGTTACGATTTTTTCTACAGTCAGGCTTTTTTGAACTTTTGGTTATATGCAATTTTCACGTTTTGTTCCCCGAACGCATCGGCAAGCCGCGTCATCAGTTCCGCGTCGGCGCGAATATTCCAGTTCGCATCCAGCTCCTTTTTTGCACGAATATCTTCTATATAAATAACAACGCTGTCCTTTCCCTCCGGCTCCCACAAAAGCGTCTTCAGCTTGTCCTCCGACATCTGATAAGCCTCCTTTGTCGGAAATTTGATCCAGACGCTGCGCGGAATATCCTCAAAAAACGAAATACGTTCGCAGATCAGCTTCGCATCCTTATCCTCTTCCGCAGACACACGCCCTGTGATAAACACTTTTGCATCCTCGATCAGCTTGGCAGAGTTCAGTTCGTAATCGCGCGGGAAAATCACCACTTCGATCGTGCCGACCAGATCTTCCAGCGTGAGAAACGCCATGACCTTATCATTTTTTGTGTATTTGATCTTTTTATCCGCGATCAGACCGCCGACAGTCACTTTTCGCCCATCCCCAAGCAGCGCGCTTCCGGTTTCCTCATTCAGATAAAAATCCGACGTTTTGGCAGTGATGCACCGCTCCCACAGCGCCTGATACTGTTCAAGCGGATGCCCGCTGACATAGACGCCGAGCACTTCCTTCTCAAACGCAAGCAGCATGTCCTGCCCGTACTCGCCCACATCAGGCAACGCGATCTCAAACGCTTCGCGGCTCTCCTCGCCGACAAGGTCAAATAAGGACATCTGCCCTGCCATATGGTTTTTTTTGTCCTGATGCAGGGAATCCAAAATCTGTACATAGACGCACATAAACTGCTTGCGCGTACCGCCTAAGCCGTCAAACGCCCCCGCCTTAATAAAATTCTCGATCGCGCGTTTGTTCATGTCGCATCCCGCATCAATCATCCTCGTCAGAAAATCTTTGATGCTCTGGAATCTGCCCCCGCGCTCACGTTCCTTTACAACTGCGTCGATGACCGGTCTGCCGACGCTCTTGATCGCAGTCAGCGCGTAGCGGATCTTCCCGCCGGAAACGGAAAAGCCGCCGCTCCCTTCGTTAATGTCAGGCGGCAGGATTTCAATCCCCATATTGCGAGATACCAGAATATATTCGCACGCCTTGCCCGGATTGTCGATGACAGACGTTAAAAGCGCCGCCATAAATTCAACAGGATAATAGTGTCTCAGATAAGCAGTCTGATAAGAGACGACCGCATAACACGCCGCATGGGACTTATTGAACGCATACTTCGCAAAATCCATCATCGTATCGTAAATATGGCTTGCAACCTCAGGCGCGATCCCTTTTTCCTGACACCCCGGCACGCCCTCCTCCTTATTGCCATAAACAAAGTTCTTGCGTTCTTCCTCCATTACATACTGTTTCTTTTTGCTCATGGCACGGCGCACAAGATCGCTTCGTCCGAGCGTATAACCGCCCAGGTCGCGCACGATCTGCATGACCTGCTCCTGATAAACGATGCAGCCGTAGGTCGCCTCCAGGATCGGCTTTAGCTGCGGGCAGTCATACGTGATATCCTTCTCATGGTCTTTTCCATAAATATATTTCGGAATAAAGTCCATCGGTCCCGGACGGTAAAGTGAAATTCCCGCTATGATATCTTCCAGACTGCGCGGCTTTAACTCTTTCATGAAGCTTTTCATGCCGCCGCTCTCTATCTGAAAAATGCCGTCCGTCCGACCTGTTCCAATATCATCAAACACCGCTTTATCTTCATAATCGATCTCATTCATCGAAAGCCGGACGCCGCGCGTCTGTTCCACATTGCGCACCGCGTCCTGAATGACCGTCAGCGTCCGCAGTCCGAGAAAGTCCATTTTGAGCAGACCGAGCTGCTCGATCGTCGTCATCGTAAACTGCGTCGTCACTTCCCCTTCCGCACCTCTGGAAAGCGGCACAAATTCCTCTGCCGGTCTTTGGCAGATCACGACGCCTGCCGCATGAATGGACGTATGACGCGGCAGCCCCTCCAGCCGTTTCGCCATATCAATCAGCTCATGCACCTGTTCGTCACTCTCATAAAGCGTGCGAAGCTCGACATTCACTTCAAGCGCCCTCGCGAGCGTGATATTCAGCTCGTACGGCACCATCTTGGCAATATTATCCACAAACGCATACGGTAAGTCCATGACGCGCCCGACGTCACGGATAACACCCTTCGCCGCCAGCGTACCGAAGGTCACGATCTGGACGACCTTATCGGCGCCATACTTTTCGGTCACATAGTCGATCACTTCCTGCCGGCGCTCATAACAGAAGTCCACGTCGATATCGGGCATGGATACGCGTTCAGGATTCAGAAAGCGTTCAAATAACAGTTTATATTTAATCGGGTCGATATCCGTAATATGCAGGCAATACGAGACAATGGAGCCTGCCGCGGAACCGCGCCCCGGTCCGACGGCGATCCCGTGCTCCCTCGCATAGTTGATATAATCCCAAACGATCAAAAAGTAATCGACATACCCCATATTACGGATCACATCAAGCTCATAGGAAAGCCTCTCATCCAGCTCCTTGCCACCCTGAGGATACCGTTCTTTCATCCCTTTCCGGCAAAGTTCATTTAAGTAACTCCACGAGTCATAGCCTTCCGGCACATCAAAATGCGGCAGCTTCGTCACACCGAATTCGATTGACACCTCACAGCGGTCCGCGATACGCTGTGTGTTCTCCAGCGCTTCCATCGCATAGGGGAACACCATTTTCATCTCATCCTCACTCTTGACGTAATACTGCCCGCCCTCATAACGCATCCGGTCCTCGTCCGCAAGCTTCTTTCCGGTCTGTAAGCACAGAAGAATATCATGCGGCTTCACATCATCCGCATAAGTATAGTGCACATCGTTCGTTGCCACGAGCGGAATATCCAGTTCTTTCGACATCGCCATCAACGCCATATTGACTGTCTGCTGTGTCGGAATTCCGTGATCCTGCAGCTCCAAAAAGTAATTTCCCTTACCGAACACTGCTTCATAGCGCCGTGCAGTCTTTTTTGCTTCTTCGATCAGCCCTTTCGCGATATCACGCTGCACCTCTCCCGCAAGACATGCGGAAAGCGCAATGATTCCCTCATGAAATTCCTCAAGCAGTTCCATATCTACACGCGGCTTATAATAGTACCCTTCCGTAAAACCGCGTGATACGATTTTCATCAGATTAGAATAACCTATGTTATTTTCAGCCAGCAGCACCAAATGATAATATCGGTCGTCGGAGACATGCGTCTCTTTCTCAAAGCGCGTACCCGGCGCGACATAGACCTCGCACCCTAAGACCGGCTTAATGCCGGCATCCATTGCCGCACGGTAAAAATCGATCACGCCGTACATAACGCCGTGATCCGTGATTGCCGCCGCATTCATGCCGAGCTCTTTCACCCGCTTTACATATTCTTTGATTTTATTGGAGCCGTCCAAAAGACTGTATTCGGTATGGACATGCAGATGTACAAATGACATGCGTGCCTCCTTCATATCTGTAAGTTTGCCTGTTTTTCTTTTGCGCTCATTATATCATAATTACACTCAGAAAAAAAGGAGTTCCACCTGCGCGGAACTCCTTTCAAATCGCTGATTGTCTGTTTTATTACAAAACGCCCGTTATGCCGGAAGATATTTCTTTAACACATCCACCTTATCAAGCTGCTCCCAGGGCAGATTTAAGTCATTGCGCCCGAAATGTCCGTATGCCGCCGTCTGCTGATAGATGGGTCTGCGCAGATCCAGCATTTTGATGATACCCGCAGGCCTTAAATCAAAATTCTCACGAATGATCTCTACGATCTTCTCCGAACTCAGGCTGCTCGTGCCAAACGTATCGACCATGACGGAGGTCGGTTCCGCAACACCGATCGCATAGGACAACTGGATCTCGCATTTTTCGGCAAGACCAGCAGCAACGATATTCTTAGCCACATAGCGCGCCGCATAAGCTGCAGAGCGGTCCACCTTCGTGCAGTCCTTTCCGGAAAACGCGCCGCCGCCGTGTCTTGCATAACCGCCGTAGGTATCCACGATGATCTTACGTCCGGTCAGACCCGCATCGCCGTGCGGTCCGCCGATCACAAAGCGTCCGGTCGGGTTGATAAAATATTTCGTATTCTCATCGATCAGCTCTTTCGGCAGCACCGGATCAAACACATGCTTCTTAATATCGGTATGAATCTGTTCCTGAGACACGTTTTCATCATGCTGTGTCGACAAGACGACCGCCTCCAAACGAACCGGCTTATTGTTTTCGTCATATTCCACGGAAACCTGACTCTTCCCGTCCGGTCTCAAATAAGAAAGCGTGCCGTCTTTTCTGACCCTGGTAAGCTGTAATGCCAGCTTATGGGCAAGGGAGATCGGATACGGCATATATTCTTCCGTCTCGTTCGTTGCATAGCCAAACATCATGCCCTGATCGCCCGCGCCGATCGCCGCAAGCTGCTCGTTGGACATCTTCGTCTCTCTTGCCTCCAGCGCCGTATCAACGCCCATCGCAATATCGGGGGACTGCTTATCCAGCGCGACTATGACTGCACAGGTGTTACCGTCAAATCCGGTTTTTGCATCATCATAGCCAATGTCATTAACAGTCTTCCTGACGATCGCGGGAATATCCAGATTCGCCTTGGTCGTAATCTCGCCTGTCACAAGCACAAACCCCGTACACGCGGCGGTTTCACAGGCAACGCGGCTCATCGGGTCCTGCTCCATGCAGGCGTCTAAGATCGCATCGGATATCGCGTCGCAGACTTTGTCAGGATGTCCTTCCGTAACAGATTCTGACGTAAATAAGTGTTTTTCCATAGTTGGTTCCTCCTTTTGATCTTTAAGATCTGTATCGAAGCAAAAAAGAAAGTCCGCATGATAAGCGGACCTGACAAACAGATAATCAAATCCTCTTATTGTTCGATCGTACAATATTCGCTCAGGCTGGCACCTTCCTGTTACGGGGTTGCCGTGGCTTCACAGATCCTATGTATCTCCACCACTCTGAATAAGAGAATATCCCCCAAAACGGGGGCACAATATGAAGTTTTCTTATCTGCTAATAACATACCTCAAACATCAGTCTATGTCAATGGATTTGATTGACAATAACGTAAAAAAATTTTATAATTTTTATAACAGCATTGTTCAATTTCAACAAGGGAGGATTCGCTATGAAAAGACTGAGCACGCACGAATTGGTACCGGGCATGGTCACGGCAGAGGATGTTTATAGCTATAGTGATCAATTGATTCTTCCCAAAGGTCTTACCTTAACGGATAAAACGATCACAAAGCTTGAATTTTATTCCATTCTCTCTATCCGTATAGAGGATGAAGTCAATGAAGCGATGGAACGCCCTGCCCCCGGTGCTTCTGTCTCTGAGCATGTACAGAACAGTCCCGAATTTCAGGCGTTCAAGCATTATTTTGACGAGTCGCTGATTGGATTCAAGAGTAGTCTTAATGATATAGTAGAAAACAACGCGCCAATCGACACGGATGCAATGCTCGAGCAGGCGCTGTCACTGATGCAGACCAAAAAAGCTTCCTTTAATGTATTTACCATGCTGCAAAGTATGCGTTCCTACGACGATCTGACTTACGCACATTCGATGAATGTCGCGCTGATCTGTAATATTTTTGCCCGCTGGCTCCAGTTCCCGCAGGAAGAGATCGAGCTTGCGACACTCTGCGGCATGCTGCATGATCTCGGCAAACTGGTCATTCCCGACCAGATCATCAAAAAGCCTGCCAAGCTGACGGAAGAAGAGTTTTCGATCATCAAGACCCACCCGTATGAAGGCTATAAGATCCTGCGTGCGCAAAACGTAAACGAACATATATGCAATGCAGCCCTGATGCATCATGAGCGCTGCGACGGGACCGGCTATCCGCTCGGACTTGTCGGCAATAAGATCGACAAATATGCCAAAATCGTCTCCATCGCCGACGTGTATGACGCCATGACAAGCGCACGGATCTACCGCGGTCCTCTGTGCCCGTTTGAGGTCATCGACATCCTTGTTTCCGAGGGGCTGCAAAAGTATGACCCCGGATATTACATGACATTTATGAACAACGTCGTAACGACGTATCTGTTAAACCGCGTCCGTTTAAGCGACGGTACAGAAGGGGAAGTCGTCTTCATCAATCCCGGCAGTCCTGCACGTCCTACCGTGAAGGTGGACGGTTCATTCATCGATCTGTCCAAAGAGCCGGCACTGTCAATTGTGGAGATTGTATAAAAAACATTAAAAAACTCTAAGGCTGCAAAAAACGCCGCCTAAGAGTTTCTAAATGTTTAGAAGAATGCAATTGGAACAAGTTCCATTTGCATTCTTTGGTTTTGTGTCATTCTAAAAAATTGAAGCTTGCAGATACGAAAACATTAAAAAACTCTAAGGCTGCATAAAACGCCGCCTAAGAGTTTCTAAATGTTTAGAAGAATGCAATTGGAACAAGTTCCATTTGCATTCTTTGGTTTTGTGTCATTCTAAAAAATTGAAGCTTGCAGATACAAAAACATTAAAAAACTCTAAGGCTGCATAAAACGCCGCCTAAGAGTTTCTAAATGTTTAGCTTACTTTCAATTGAAATTTCTTAAGCTGCACTTCATCCGACACGCGCTCGATCTGCGCGCCGAGCATCTGAAGCTTATACTCTAAGTCCTCATACCCCCGCTCAATGTATTTGATCTCGTCAATCGTTGAAAAACCATCCGCGGCAAGCGCCGCAATGACAAGCGCGGCACCGGCCCGAAGATCCGGAACCGTCATTCCCGCACCCAGATACTTCGGAATCCCGTCAATGATCGCCGTCGTACCCTCCACTTTGATCTCGGCTCCCATCTTAGTCAGCTCATCCACATATTTGAAACGGTTTTCAAAAATACTCTCCGATACAATACTCGTTCCTTTTGCAAGTCCCAGCACCGCTACAATCTGAGGCTGCATATCTGTTGGAAATCCGGGATACGGAAGCGTTTTAACCTGTGTATTATTCAGGCGCTTCGCCGCAACGACCCTGACCGCATCGTCCGACTCTTCCACCTCGCATCCAATCTCGATCAATTTAGCCGTGATCGATTCCAAATGCTTCGGGATGACATTTTTGACCGTCACATCGCCTTTCGTGGCAGCCGCAGCCATCATAAAAGTTCCCGCCTCGATCTGATCGGGAATGATCATATATTCGCTCTTATGTAATTTTGCAACGCCTTTGATCCTGATGACATCCGTTCCGGCTCCCTTGATATTGGCGCCCATCGAATTCAAAAAGTTCGCCAGGTCCACCACATGGGGCTCCTTGGCTGCGTTCTCGATAATGGTCTTGCCCTCTGCCATGCTCGCCGCCATCATCACATTGATCGTGGCGCCAACCGAAACCTTATCCATGAAAATATGGTTTCCGGTCAGATGCTTTGCCTCTGCAACGATCGCGCCGTGTACAATGCGCACATCGGCGCCCAACGCCTTAAATCCTTTAATATGCTGATCAATTGCACGAATACCGATGTTGCATCCGCCCGGAAGCGGGACTTCCGCATGTTTGTATTTTCCGAGAAGTGCGCCGATCAGATAATAAGAAGCCCGTATCCGCTTCATAAACTCATCTTCGATCACAAGATTGTGAATCTGCGCGCCGTTTATCTTAACAGCATGCCTGTCGACCCGGGTGATCACGGCCCCGATACTTGACATTGCCTGCATCAGTACATTGGTATCCCTGACGTCCGGTACATTCTCTATCAAGACTGTCTCGTCCGTCATAATGGCTGCCGCCAAAATCGCAAGCGCCGCATTCTTCGCCCCTCCGATTTCGACTTCGCCCACAAGGGGCGTGCCGCCTTTAATTGCGTATTGATCCATAACGCACCTCATCTATTCTAATCTATGCATATCATTATTATATGCAGGAAAGGAAAAATCCTGCACTCTATCTTGCGGTTTGGTCTGCATTTTTCCCATAAAACCACCATATCCGCCGATTACCTATGCGCCTATTATAGCGCAGTTACCCCTGCATGTAAATCAGAACTTTTGAACAAAGTTAAAACGCCAAATGACGCGTCATTTGACTAAATTGTGCATCGTTAACGCAAATACAGCCGCGCATATTCCGTTCGCAAAACATGTGGACCTGTTTTTGAACGAAGTGTATGCATGGCTGTATCCGTTTATCTGCTATTAATTTGCTGTTGATCAGCTGATGACTTGCTGCTTTATCTTTGGCTTTATCTTTGGCTTTACCTTTGGCTTTACCTTTGATATATCTTTGGCTTTATCGTTCGTTGATTATTTTTTCATCATTGTTGCATCACTTTTTGACCGTTTCTAATCCAGATAAGACAACGGATTCACCGCCGTACCTCCTATCAGCATTTCAAAATGCAGATGCGGACCGGTACTCCGCCCTGTATTTCCCGAGTAAGCGATCGCCTGTCCCTGTACCACATACTGACCGGGGCTGACAAGCACCCTGCTGCAATGCCCATACCTTGTCTGCCTTCCATCCGGATGATTGATATAGACCACATAACCATAGCCGCTTGCCCAGCCTGCTCTCGCAACCGTTCCTGAGGAGGATGCCATGACCGTCGTTCCGATCGGCACCGCCCAGTCAACCCCCTTGTGATTGGTTGAAGCCCCTTTCGTCGGCGCATTCCTGCCGCCAAATCCGGATGTGAGGCGCCCACCGTAGATCGGCTTGATATAGGACGGCGGGATGATCGTTCCGCGTTCGACGACCTTTGCAACCGCTTCGATCGTCACCTCTTCCATGAGAATCTCCCTGCTCTGCTCTTCCGTATTCTTATAGCTGACATTCGCCACAACTTTGCGGTGTCCCTGCGACGGCTCCTGCAGCGTCACCTGCTGGGTCGTATACCAGCTGTCATTATCAATATAGATGATATCCGCATCATAATCTTCCTCGTAATAACTCTGCTCGCTCCAAAGAACGGACAGCGCCGGCTCCGGCACGGTAATGATCAGCTCGTCATCAATATGAAGGATTGAATTTTGATCACGCAGCTTGTCCGGATTCATGGCGATCAGCTCTTCCATCGGCAGGTCAAACATCATGGATATTTCTGAAAGCGTATCGCCGGGCTGGATCGTGTAAATCTGCTGCACATCCTGATTCTCTGTGATCAGGGCGATCGCCGTATCAATATCTGTCAGCTGATCCTGAGGCAGATATGCCTCTACGACCTCAATATCCTCACTGTATTCCATACCGGAGATGCCAAGATCGAAATCAGAAAAATCCTGCGCTTCCTCCTCTTCCTCACGGTTCATCGTTTCTTCAAAAAAGGTCTCCACACCGGCGTCCATCAGTATTTCTTCATCGAGCGCCTCCTCCTGTGCAGCCTCCGCTTCCGCAGTATCCGTGATGACCGGCGTCAGCACGTTCAACTCCCTGTTCGAATCAAGCGCAAGCGACAACTGATATTCTCCCTCAGGGTCATATTTGCGCAGTGCGGTATCTAAAAGAAGATGAACCTCCTCCGTGCTTCTAAGATTTACAGTCGTCTCGTTCACTTTCACCGTATAGGAGCGCTGCATTGTCTCCTGCCTTGTTCGGTTCAATGCATCATAGATCCTTGCACGGACGGTCCCCTCGTCATCGACCATGCCGATAAAGACTTCCTGCCCGACGATCTCCACATCCGTATCCATAAAAACAAGCTCCGGTGAAGATATGGCAATAGAACGGCGGGCTTCCCGGATAAAACGGTCGACTTTCTCCTCAGAGTCCACCGTTCCCACCTGCTCCCCATTTACAGTTACGGTAAAAAAATTATCCCCCGTGCTCTGCAATTTGGTATAATAGGGTAAGAAAAGCGCATATAAGGCAAGCGCAGCCAAAATCGTCTTTATATAGGTAACACGCAGCCTTTTATAATATTTTGTGATCAGTCTCATCATCGTTTCCAAAAATAACAACGCAATAACGCTGCAACTTTCATTCTCATCCGTTATATTTGTAACATTTTCGTAACAAATACATTCTAACAATATTTGGACAACTTGTAAAGTAAAATGCGGCGGAAAGGAACTTCATGGATAAAATATTTTTTCATATCGATGTAAATTCAGCATTTTTAAGCTGGACATCTGTTGAAAATCTAAAAAACGGAACCGGTATCGATCTGCGTGAAATTCCCTCCATCATCGGCGGCGATTCCTCAAAGAGGCATGGCATTGTTCTTGCAAAATCCATTCCTGCCAAAAAATATCACATTGAAACGGCAGAACCGATCGGAAGTGCCTTAAAAAAATGTCCTTCACTCGTGATCGCGCCGCCCGACCATGCCATGTACCACCGTTACTCTCAGGCATTGATGGCACACCTCTCCTCTTTCTGCCCGGACTTAGAGCAGGTCAGCATTGACGAATGCTATATGGACTATACGCCGGTCGCATCGCACTACGCCTCTCCGATAGCAGCCGCCACACTCATCAAGGACTCTGTTTTCCATAAACTCGGCTTTACAGTCAACATTGGCATTTCTGACCGCAAAGTACTGGCAAAAATGGCGTCGGATTTTCGTAAACCAAACCTTGTGCATACACTTTTTTGCAACGAACTTACCGCTAAATTGTGGCCGCTCCCGATTTCCCGCCTGTTTCTCTGCGGACGTTCAAGCGCGGAGACACTACGCAAACTGGGAATCGTCACGATCGGTGACCTTGCGGTCTCCGATCCTGCCATTGTGACCGCCCACTTAAAGAGTCACGGGCAGACACTTTGGAACTATGCAAACGGCATTGACGACTCTGAGGTTATCACATGGGAGGCAGAGGCCAAAGGGATCGGAAATTCAACGACGCTTTCTACTGATGTGACAGATTTATCTGCCGCACGCCGGGTCCTGTTAGCGCTCTCGGAATCCGTTGCCTCCAGACTGCGCGAATCAAAAAAACGAACGCTCTGCGTAACTGTCGAGATCAAATACGCTTCTTTTTTGTCCGTATCGCACCAGACCGGCCTTGGTGCGCCGACCGACAGTACGGATTCTATCTACGAAACTGCCTGCCGGCTCTTTTCAGAGCTTTGGAACGGAGAACCGATCAGGCTGTTGGGTGTCCGGACTACAAAGTTATGCGCTATGGATGAGCCTGTCCAGCTCAGCCTGTTTGATCTGGCGGCGGACGCGTCCCACAGCGCAGCCCTCTCCGCTTCTCCCCAGAGGCCTCCTGCCGCGGAGACAGGCAGCTCCTCATTTCTCTCGCGCACGGAAAAGCATCAAAAACTCGACAAAGCGCTTGACTCCATCCGCAGCCGGTATGGAACCGGCTCTGTCGTGCGCGGCTCCCTGTACCAGCCGAAAAAAAAGAGCTCCGCCGATGACGCGTAACTCTTCCCGTTCATTTCTATTGCCCTGCATCAGCGCTTCCTTTTGACGCTGAAGCCAAATTTACCGATCGCCTCTCCAAGTCCATAATAAGTGCCGTGCGAATAGATCACAGGGTCCGCCTTCTCTAAATGAAACGTGTTCTTTTCATCCATATAAGCCTCATCTACGAGCACCGCCTCAACCGTACCAATAAACATGTCATGCGTACCGAGCGCAATCTTCCTCGCCACCCTGCATTCAATATTGACCGGGCTCTCTTTCACGCAGGGCGCAAGCACCTTCGTCCCCTTTATAGGTGTCAATCCTGCGCGCTCCCACTTATTTTCATCCCGGCCGCTCCGCACCCCGCAGTAATCCGCCGCACGGGTCAGTCGCTTTGTCGTCAGATTAACGACAAACTCTCCCGTCTCCTCTATCATATGATAGGAATAGCGCTCAGGACGCACAGAAACGGATACCATAGGCGGGTCTGAACAGACTGTTCCCACCCAGCTCGCCGTGAATACATTGGTCCTGCCATTCTTATCCGCCACACTGACCAGCACGGCAGGAATCGGATACAGCATATTGCCCGGCTTCCAGTTTTGCTTTCCCATAAACAACGCCAGCCCCTTTCACTCCATAAATACCTTATCCATCCATTTTTCTTAGAATTTCGGAAGCACATCAAACATCCATGCCGCCCAGATTCCAATGTTGGCAAGCGCTGCAATAAGCGTCAGTATCGCGAGCGCCTTAAGACCGGACACTTTCTTCTCCGTTTTTGCAAGGCGTTCTTTCAGCTCCTCCTGTGCCGCCGATGCTGCCTCCGCAAGCTTTTTATTCTCATCGAGAACAGCCGCCTGCACATTGCGGTATACCTTAACATCTTCCTTATGTACATGATCGGCGAGTTCCTCTTTCACGGAATTCAGCTTTTCCTCAAGTCCCTCCGCCTGCCCGCCGCCCGCAAGCCGCTCTGCAATTTCATCCAAAGTCGGCCGGCTATCCAGCTTCAACGCCATCTCCTCAAGCGTTGTACGGTAATCGATCTTTGCGGCAATTTCTTCAGCCGTCGGCTGCCGTCCCAGTTTTTCCGCAATGTCGTCGGCCGTCGGCCGCTGCCTGAGCATTACCTCGATTTCATCAAGTCTTGCGCGGTAATCAAACTTTTCAATCAGTTCTTCTGACAAAGACTGTGCCTCCAGCTTTGCCGCAATTCCCTCCAGTACCGGGCGTGTATTCAGACGGTTTTCCAGCGCATCCAGACGTTCCATCGTCTCAAGCTTTGCCAAAGTGACCTGCTTCGTCTGTGTCGCAAGCTTTTGAGAAATATCCTCAAACTGTTCCGCGCTGATACCAGCCCCCGCCGTCGGCTGCGTATCGGAATAAACACCCGCTCCCGATGCCGGCGCCGCTCCCCGCACATCCTCATATTCCTTGATCCTCGCATTTTCCGCATCGATCAATGCCTGAAGATTATCCGCAAGCTCCAGATTTTTGAGATTCAGCTTGCGAATTTCCTTAAGTCTTAAGTCATATTCGGCAACCTGCATACGCAGGCGCTCCAGTTCTTTTTCTTCTGCTGCAGCATTTGCCTTGATCATATCCTGCGCTGTAAATTTTTGTGCAATTTTATCCGCAAAACTATCCATGTTCTCCACCCAAACCCTTTCTTCCTGCGTTCCTGTCCCCCATAAATAAATGCCTGCTGCGCAGTCGTTCTTCCTCCGTCTCCCAGCTGTGTGCCTCGCAAAGCCGCGCTTCGCGCTCTCCGTCCGGCTTTCGCCGGACCTTTGCTCGGTAATAACCGCAGGAAAACAAATGCCTGCTGCGCAGTCGCTTGTTTTCCACTGCGGTTATTATATCATACAACAGGCGTTCTCTCAAGCTCTTTCAGGCTTTGTGCAATCTGCACTATGATTTTCCAGTTTTTTATCCCGATTTATAAATATTAACCAATCATTCACGGTTCGTTCATGATTTGTTCATAATCTGACGCTATACTTATAATCAATAAAACGACTTGTTTCCATCGTGATTTTCATTATTTTTTTCATAATAAGCCGGGGCGCCGAAAGGTGTCCCGGCACTCCTCATTTTTGAGCTGAAAGAGAGCCGCTGATCACAAGATCTGCAGCTCTTCTTTTTAAGATAGGATGAAGATAGGAAAGAGAATTAAAATACCCTTTCCTGATATTCAGACGGATCATTTAATCCTGCTCTTCGATCTTTCTTACTTCCTCATTGAGCGAAAGCATTTTCGCATCAAGCTCCGATACCATCCGGGCACATTCCATCAGCTCGCGTTCGATATTTTCAGGTGCCTCTCCCTCGAATTTATAATGGATCTTATGTTCCAGACTTGCCCAAAAATCCATCGCCACCGTTCTGATCTGAATCTCCACTTTTGTATCTACGATTCTGTCCGAAAGGAAGATCGGAACCGTGACAAGCATATGGTAGCTTTGGTAACCGTTCGGCTTTGGATTCGTAAAATAATCTTTGATCGAAATGACCTTAATATCATTCTGTCTCTCGATCATTGCTGCAATCCGGTGTATATCCGAGGTAAAAGAGCAGATCACACGAATACCTGCAATATCATTCACATGTTCGATCATATTCTCAATCGTAGAATCATATCCGTTTCGTTTCAGTTTTTTTACGATACTCTCCGAAGTTTTGATCCTCGATTTGATGTGTTCTATCGGATTATATTTATGTACATGCTGAAACTCATCATTTAAGATTTCCAGCTTTGTTCCGATTTCTTTTAACGCTGACTGATAGACAAGCTGTACCTCTTTCCATTTATCTACCTCGCTGTTTGCACTAGGCCAAAATTCCATTCCCACTCCCCCAATCCAAGCATGCACTCAGGCTGTCTTTTTTGTGCTAATTTTTTTACATGCTGACAGTTCTCACCAGTTTTGACGGTTATAATGTCTAATAGTATTATAGCATATCGAATAAAAAATGTATATTTTTCACAAATATTTAATGTTTTGTTTACAAATACTACATTTTATCGCTATACTTTATATTTATCAGACGTATCTGAATAAAACAAAGTTGAAAGGAATCTGTGATGTTCCGTTTATGGGCTAAAATTTGGAAAGAAAATCATATGCTGCGCGATACCGTTATTATTGATGATCGTGAAGAAACGCGGACCCATAAGGTTTTTCAGGCACTTGACGAGGTCTGCCTCCGTTTTGATCTTGGAAAACCAATTTGGCTCGACAGTAATATCCGCGAATTTCAGCGGCACGCCAAAACCCGTTTCGGACAGGACAGCTTTATAGAGCAGATCCCGTTTGATTATCTCGAATTTCAGATCATCGAGGAAGACTGATCCTACATTTGCGGCGCCGGTATATTGGATCGTGACCGCGCGGTCAGATTTTTATCTGTTACGCCAATGTACGCAAAACGCTCTGAAATTTTATTTAGAGTTCCATACAATTTCATGTTTTGCACAATTCTTATTATATGCCTGTTTTAGAAAAAGATTCCAAATACAGGCAGGCATTGTAAAACCGCTTCTGAAACTGTTTTCTGAATCATGCGATTTTTTCTTAATGTTCACTCATGCGGTTCTTTCCCTAAATTCTTTATTGACATGCTCCTTCCTATGGTGTAATATTCTTTTTACAATACATAGTTTTGATTACTATGTATAAAGTTATCCAAAACTCTTATACTAAGAGAAATGCAATTTACAAAATCAGAAAGGCATGGTGATTCTAATGACAATTACAATTCGTGAGCCCGGAAGTGCGATCACCCATCTGATCGCGATGGTTCTGGCATCTGCGGCAGCGACACCGCTTCTGATAAAGGCAAGTTTATCAGCAGATTCGCGCCATCTTGCCGCAATGACAGTTTTTATTCTCAGTATGGTACTGCTCTATGGTGCGAGCACGCTTTATCATTCTGTAAACGTGAAAGGCCGCCTTCTGCGCATGTTCCGTAAACTCGACCATATGATGATCTTCGTCCTGATCGCAGGTTCCTATACGCCTGTCTGCCTGATCGTGTTAGGCGGACAGCTCGGCTATCTGCTGCTTGCAGTCGTATGGGGCATTGCACTTGCCGGTATGATTATAAAAGCATGCTGGATCACTTGCCCAAAGTGGTTCTCCTCTGCTTTATATATTGCGATGGGATGGGTATGCCTGTTTGTATTCGGACGTCTCGTCCACACGCTTCCTGTCGCCGCATTTTTATGGCTGCTCGCAGGCGGGCTCATCTATACAGCCGGTGGTATTATTTATGCGCTGAAGCTCTCCGTATTTAATGCAAAACACGCATATTTTGGTTCGCACGAAGTATTTCACTTATTCGTCATGGCAGGAAGCTTCTGCCATTTCATCTTCATGTACTACTTTGTTGCATAAACGACATTTCTTTTTATCGCAAAAAAAGAGCTTGCGGAACATCTTCCGCAAACTCTTTTAGAGTAGTATCGTTTATACATTCTGTCCAATTCGGGCTTTTTTAATCCTCATACCCGTTCGGGTTATTACTCTGCCATCTCCAGGAATCCTCACACATCTCACGGATGCCATACTGCGCCGTCCAGCCAAGCTCTTCTTTAGCAAGTGAAGCATCCGCATAGCAGGATGCGATATCACCTGCGCGCCGCTCCTTGATCACATAAGGAATCTTAACGCAGTTCGCTTCCTCGAAATTCTTTACGATGTCCAGCACGCTGTAACCCGTTCCGGTTCCGAGATTATAAATCTTTAAACCCGCATTTTCCTCAATCTTCTTTAATGCCTTCACATGACCTGCCGCCAGATCGACCACATGGATATAGTCCCTGACTCCGGTTCCGTCCGGCGTATCGTAATCATTTCCAAACACGCCGAGCTGCGGCAGTTTCCCGACTGCAACCTGTGTGATATAAGGCATCAGATTATTCGGGATCCCGTTCGGATTTTCGCCGATTGTGCCGCTCTTATGCGCACCGATCGGATTGAAGTAGCGAAGCAGAATCACATTCCATTCCGGATCAGCCTTCTGCATATCGCTCAAAATCTGCTCTAACATCGATTTCGTCCAGCCATAAGGATTCGTACATTCTCCCTTCGGGCACTGTTCCGTGATCGGGATCACGGCAGGATTGCCGTATACGGTCGCCGAGGAAGAAAAAATGATGTTCTTGCAGCCATGCTGCCTCATCACATCCACAAGCGTCAGCGTCCCGGCGATATTATTGTTATAATATTCCCACGGTTTCTGCACGGATTCTCCGACTGCTTTCAAGCCCGCAAAGTGTATGCAGCTATCAATGGATTCTTTTGAAAAAATCTCTTCAAGCGCCTCGCGGTCCAATATGTCCGCCTTATAAAAAGGAACTGCTTTTCCCGTGATCTTTTCCACACGCTTTAAGGACTTCTCACTGGAATTACTCAAGTTATCAAGCACCACAACATCATAACCCGCATTCTGAAGCTCCACTACCGTATGGCTTCCGATATAGCCTGCACCGCCCGTTACTAAAATAGACATACCGCGTCCTCCTTATTTTTGCTAAGGGGCGCTATTCCCACAGCTTCTCAGGATATACGCCCTCATCCTTCAAATTCTGTATGGATTCCACAACAAAGGGTTTATCTTCCTTATAGGTAACGCCGAACCATTTGTCTTTCGACGGTAATACCTCGACAGTAGCCTTGCCAGCCTGAAGCAGTCTGTCAACCTCGATCGGAAGGAAACATTCTGACTTTAATGGATTTGCCGGCACTTCTTCTGCGAAAAACCGTGCAATCGCCTGCTCCAGTTCACCCAGAATACTTGGCATAAAGCCCCACATATTCATTGAGACAAGCGTTTCCATCGGAATCGGAACATATGTCGCGCCGTCATCCTCCGTATAAGCTGCCCCTCCATGCGTCTTAACGATCTTCGTGCGCTCTGCGATATTGACCAGAAAACCGTTCTGATCGGTGATGCAGCAGCCGCGCGCAACCGAGCCGTTGTCCGTGAGTGTGTTGCCAAGCTCATAGCCAACCATCGCATAACGATACTTTTCCCCGTCCTCATGCGTCGTCAGGAAATGATACAACGTCTCAAATGCGCTCTGACCATAGTAATCGTCTGAATTGATCACCGCAAACGGTCCGTCGATCTTATCCTTGCAGCATAAAATAGCATGTGCAGTTCCCCACGGCTTTATGCGCCCCTCAGGAATGACAACGCCCGCGGGAACGTTCTCAAGCTCCTGAAACACATACTCGACCTCGATATACCTGCTCACCGTGTCCCCGATGCAGGCCTTAAAATCCGCTTCATTTTCTTTTTTTATAATGAAAATGACTTTGCGGAAGCCCGCCCTGACCGCGTCATAGATGGAAAAATCAATGATCTTATTTCCATGTTTGTCGATCGGATCGATCTGCTTTAATCCGCCGTACCTGCTGCCCATCCCCGCCGCAAGTATTACCAATGTTGGTTGTTCCATATTTTGCCTCCATGCTACGACTGTTTTTCAGGAGTAGCTGATGGCTCAAGTTTTTGCGTAGCATAAAACTTGCAGATTGAAAAATTCATTTTTCAATCTTCCCTCCTAGTTTAACGTAATCTTTCTGCTTCCTGCAATGCAATAATGTTACGATAATCTGTCAAAATGTTGAATCTCGCCCGCGCCGCATATTGGGCAAAACGATCCTATGCCGTCTTCTCATCCTTACCCCGCCACTTTCTGACCGCCCGCACAAGCGCGGCGTAGATTCTGTCAAGCCCGACTGCCAGCGCATAAATGTACGCAATGCTGCTTACAAACAGCAGCAGCGTATTTGAGCCGCTCATCGTAACCCCCTGGAAGTTCGGCAGATATTTATACAAAAATACATGATGCAGTAAAAAGTAGGCATAAGAATGTTTTCCGATCAGCGTGATCAGCCTTCTCACCCTCTCAGACCTTATCCACTCCGCCGCCTCCATCACGATCAAAACAAGCGACACGGAAAGCGTGAAGATCACGTGATAGGAATTGAAACGATAGCCGGTCTTTTCCACTGCATATACGACAACATAAAAAATCACTCCGGCTGCGGCCGCAACCCTCATCCCGATTCGGACCGCCTTTTGATCCCGTTTTTCACGCAGCATCTCTAACAGCATGCCGAGCACAAAATACATACTGCACATAATCGGATTTTTTTCCGGCACGACCGGAAACGGATTATAATAAATCAGCACAATGCTCGCCGCAAGGAATATCGCCGGCAGGATCCATTTACATTTGCACATCACGATCCTGTATAGCGGGAACAGGATATACATGACCACGATCGCGCCCAAAAACCATTCCCCGATCATATAAAAGGTCGGGATCATTCCGTTAAAATACCCGTCCATCGCGATGACCGATAACAGAAAATTGATCTTCGGACCGCCCGGCATCGATTTAACCCGGTAAAAAAAGTCAAGAAACGCAAACACATACGCAAGCCAAAACAGCGGGTACAGCCCCAAAAACCGTTTTTTGTAAAATTCTTTCAGCGAAAGCGACTCCCGATAGCGGTGGATCAGCGCCGCCCCGGAAACCATGAAAAAGCTCGACACCGCAATTGGCGCCCATACAATATGCACGATCCCCTGATACAGTTCCACATCCGCATTGATGCCGATCGTCTTCACCGCAAAAGAAAAGTGATACGACGTCACCATCAAAAAACAGATAATACGGATCAGATCGAGATATAACACCCGTTCTTTTTTCATTTCCGGCCCCTGCCCTTTCGAGTCTGTAAATCCACTTCTCTTTAACAGACACAAATACTTCGAGTGAGACAAGTATAACACATTTTTCACACACTGTCACTCAGATGTGTTATAATTCACAGGTAACCGTTCACGGGTAACTGTCCAGTCATATGCAGCGTTTTAAGCAGATTCTGAACCGTTACGCAAATGCACACAAAATGAGGTGATCATCATGATCAGAGAAAATCTTATACAGGTCCACAAGCGGATTCACGCTGCATGCGCACGGTGCGGACGCACTCCAGATGAAATAACACTTGTTTCGGTAAGTAAGACAAAGCCTCTTTCCATGATTGAAGAATGCATTGCCGCCGGGGAACATGTTTTCGGCGAAAATTATGTGCAGGAACTTGTCGATAAATATGCGCAAAACCGGGCTGACGGTATACAATGGCACATGATCGGCCATCTGCAGCGCAATAAGGTTAAATATATCATAGACAAAGTTGCGCTCATTCATTCTGTCGATTCCCTGCGTCTTGCCGCACAGATCGAATCGGAAGCGGCAAAAAGAGAACTGACTATGAATGTCCTGCTTGAGGTCAACATCGCAGAAGAGCAGTCCAAGTGGGGGTTCTCCGCCTCCGAAACAGCGGATGCCGCAGCACGTATTGCGATAGAGTGCCCCCATGTACATGTGCGCGGACTCATGACCTCCGCCCCCAATACAGAAGATCCGGAAAACAACCGTCTCCATTTCCGCCGCCTGCATGCTCTATTTTCGGACATACGGGATCATGCGCCAAAGGACGCGTCAGGGAAGCCTGTATGTTTCGACACCCTCTCCATGGGTATGACGGGCGATTATGAGGTCGCCATTGAAGAGGGGGCCACGATGATCCGTGTCGGAACCGGCATATTTGGTGAGCGGAAGATCGAAGAATAATGTTTCAGTCTGCCTGCCGCGTTTAAGACTGCGCGGATTCGCCCGCTCCCTGATTCTGCTTCTGATACTCGACAAATACGTCCACGATCTCTTTATACAGACGATTGCCCCTTTCCTGCTGAAAGCCTTTGACAAGTGCCACATTCAATTCATGCTTATCCGGAGCACGCACAATGTAATCGTACAACAGCTTATAGCTTCCGCTCGACAGCGCCTCTTCCTTGACCGCTTTCCGAACTTTCTTCCGCATACACTCAGGCAGTGTCTGTTTTCCGCCTTTATTCGTACTACCCTGCACTGCCGGCGGCTCAGAAGACTGTTTTTGAGGAACCGCCGGTTCCGTTTTACCCATATTCCGGGCACTGTTTCCCGCCGGGGGCTGCTGCGTCTCTTTCTCGCTCTTGACCGCTCCCGCCTTCTCGCACTGTGCATTCTGCTGTGCCGCAAGTCTCTGCTTCTGCAGTGACTCACAGCGGGTGATCGTGATCTGCTTATCCGTCTTACTCCAAAATTCTACGCAGCTCTCGTACCCCTTATCCTTACTAATAATATAGTATACGCTTTCCTGCCCGCTTCCGATCAGATATCCGAGATAAGTCACAAGCTGAAAGTCTAGATAATTTTTTGCAACGCGCTCTGTCTTCATATAAATAACATCTGCTTTTGCTTTTGTCAGTTCCACATGCTTGTCAAACGCGATGGAACCGGTTCTCGCCCCGTAAAATACAATCACCTTGTCTTTTACGGACAATTCATCCAAGCCGGTCAGACCCGCCAGTCCCGTGTTTTCCAGATCAACCAGATAGGTTGCCATTCTTCCCCTCCATTCTCCATGACCGGACAGCCATAAACTGCCCTCTTCCTGCTTTTCCAGCGAAAACTTCGTACTTCCAGAGCCGCGACTCAAATCCAAATGAAGAATGCCGCATTTCAGACATTCTTCGGTGTGAAATATTAGAAGTTCCGAGGCGGCTACGCCGCCTTTGCGAAGCAGCCTCTGCTGCAGGCCTTAGAACTTCCCTTCACACCACCCCTATGCATATCGCAAGCAAAGCTTGCGATACTGCTTAAATCGAAAATTGAAAAATCTTTGATTTTTCAATCTACTGCCCTGCCATGCTTATAGACCCTTTTCAGCGTCCAGTCCTGATCTGCAATGAGTAAGTCCGCCTTTTTGCCAACCTCAATGCTTCCATAATCGGCATCCACGCCGATCGCCGCGGCCGGATTCTTTGTCGCCGCACGTACCGCCGCCTCCGGCGCGATTCCCATACGAATCGCCGTCACCATACAGTCATACAGATTCGTGACGCTCCCCGCGATCGTTCCGTCTGAAAGGAGCGCCCTGTTTCCGCGCACGTCGACAGCCTGACCGCCCAGCTCAAATCTGCCGTCAGGCATCCCCGCCGCCATCATACTGTCGCTGATCAATAACACGTGTTCTTCTCCAAACAGCCGGAATGCAACACGCACCGCACAAGCGTCCACATGCACGCCGTCACAGATCAGTTCGACATCTGCATGATAGTCAAAGGCTGCTCCGATCACTCCCGGCTCCCTGTGCGTAAACGGAGGCATGGCATTATACAAGTGTGTCAACTGCCGCGCGCCGCGCTGCATCGCCTGCGCGCACACTGCATAATCCGCCGTGGTATGGGCGACTGAAAACCGGATCTCACCCGCACACGCCTCCATACACGCAAGTGCTCCCGGTACCTCCGGCGCAATCGCCGCGATCTTTGCAAGTGAGCCCGACTCTGCGATCAACCCGCGCAGCATTTCAACATCCGGCTGTTTCAGATACGCACGGTTCTGCGCTCCCCTTTTTGCTTCTGATAAAAAAGGACCTTCCAGATAAATACCCTTCAGACACTCGCTCTGTCCGGCATACGCTGCTGCTGCCGCACAGATTTGAGAGAGCCGCTCTGCCGGCAGCGTCATCGTCGCCGGTGAGATCGTTGTGATCCCGTGCTGTAGTTCATAACGTTCGATCGCAGAAAACGCCTCATCCGTGCCTTCGCAAAAATCGTGCCCTGCACAGCCGTGAAAATGAATGTCCACAAGTCCGGGCAAAATAACAGCGCCCTGCACATCCACTATTTCATCCTGCAGGCACGCTTCCTTTCCATACTCCCCATTTGGCACGATCCGCTCTATCATGCCATTACGGAGCAGGAGATCCCTGTTACAAAACCCCTGCTCCGCAAGATATACCTTTCCGTTTATAAGCCACATAGAATGCGTATCCTTTCCCCGCGGTGCTTATCGGAGGACTTCCGCAAGCGTGTCAAGCACCTCATCCCTGCTAAACGGCTTTACAATAAATTTCGATGCGCCAAGTTTGATCGCCTCGATCACCTTCTGCTGCTGCCCTGCTGCCGTGATCATCACAGCCCTTGCCGCCGGATCGATCTCTTTGATCCGGCTCAGCGCCTCGACGCCGTCCATGACCGGCATCGTGATATCCAGAGAGATCATATCAGGATGGTATTGCTGGTAGACTTCCACTGCCTCTTCCCCGTTTTCCGCCTCACATACTACAGTATACCCCGCTTTCTCTACTAACACACGAAGTGCATGGCGGATCAGCATGGAATCGTCCACGATCACGATCGTACCCTTGCTGTCCTCTGTGACCGCGCTTCCCGCCTGTTTTCCAGCCTGCTTCTTATACGGCGTGGTTCCGGGAACAACGTCCTCATTGACCGAGATAAACAGCTCAAGTTCCTTTCCCCGCAGATAGATTGGTACAATGTAGCCCTTGCCCTTCATCTGCTGATCCTCATAGGCAAACGGCGATTCCATATCGACATTGACGCCTTTCTCGCTCAAGCCTGATGCAAACAGACCGCTGCAGACATTCGCAAACTCACCGATCACATCATACGCAATATCCTTCTTACGCGCCTGTTCACCGGCATATCCGGTTGCGAGCGTATAAAGCCCATCGTCGCTCTCTTTTCCCACAAAAGCAAGCCAGACCTGATAATCTCCGGTCATCTTCTGTCCCGCCAATGCGTGATACTCATAGTCTTCTACCCGGCGGATCCGGTCGATATAAAAATCCGTCGTGATAAAACGCGCAATATTCCTCAGCACAAGAGCCGTCACATCCGTCACAAACGGCTTTGCTGCAAACGCAAACACCGGAACGATCGCATCAATATCGTCCTTTTTCAGCGCTTTCATATCCTGATCCGAAAACCCGCGGCTCTCCTGAAAATGTGATAAGTACTCATCGATCTCCGCAACCGGAACGCAATCTTTCTCGACCAGTATCTGCAAAAACTTCATAAAAGCGTTTCCCTGCTGGTCCAAAAGCTCCATAAGCTGCTTCATGGTGAGATATCCCTTTTCCAACGCGATATCGCCAAAACGCTTATCCTGCTGTGCCTGTAAATGATGGATCTCTTCCACCTGTGTGTTGGTCAGATACCCTTGCGCCACAGCGATCGTTCCCAGCTTTGCCCGCGCATCCGTCTGCTCTGCTAACACACTGTCCATCATATCCTTTGTTATCACGTTTTGCTCAAGCAAATACGCGCCAAACAACTGACTAAACATATTGACACCTTCCCCCTTGCGGCTCTTTCTAACGTCCCGCACCGCGACGTCCCCTGCTTGTTTCTACATTGTACTATAAATCGTCCAGAATTTGAAGCCATTTTTGTGAAAAACAGGGAAATTATTTGTCAAAGCATCCAAAACCATGTATAATTGTTATAATCATTTCAAAAAGGAGCGATATGAACATGGATATCAAAGAGCAGATCACGAGCACAGTCGAAAAAATAACGAAGGACAAAACGCTGATGGATCAGTTTCAGAAAGATCCCATTAAGACCGTGGAAAAGATGATGGGTGTCGATCTTCCCGACGATACGGTCAAAAAGATCATCGACGGCGTAAAATCAAAAATCAACGTTGACAAAGTCTCCGACGCGCTTGACGGCATTAAAAAGCTGTTTTAGACCAAATCAATAAAAATTTATTTTGCTACTTTTCAGAAGAGAGAAAAAGTAGTATAATAAAAAAGTCGGCAGCATGAAACAGCTCTTGGTTTATGTACAGTGCGTCGGCAGCAATGGGGTATTAGCGCAGCTGGGAGCGCGCAACATCCGCAATGTTGAGGCCACGGGTTCGAATCCCGTATACTCCATACAGACAAAACACCGCAGGATTGTAGATTTCTTTAGAAAACCAACGATTCTGCGGCATTTTTTGATTTTAATCCTTTCATGAAAGCATATCCTGAAAACAGTCACGGCACAGAGGAGAACCGCAATGAACGTTTATGAGACATGCCCCGTATTGGAAAACGACAGCTTTATCATCCGGCTGATCGAAGCAGGTGACGCAGATGACTTAATGCATGTATACGGTGATAGATCCGCTCTGCCGTTTTTTAACAGCGACAACTGTCACGGCAGCAATTTCTACTGCCGGAATATCGAAGACGTTAGGAACACGATCAAGTACTGGCTGCTTGAGTATCACGAATACAAAGGATTCGTGCGTTTCTCGATCGTGGATAAGCAAAAGGGGATCGTAGCCGGAACGATCGAAATATTCAACAGAAAAGCCGAAGATTTCTATAATGACTGCGGGCTCCTGCGTCTGGATGTGAGAAGCGACTGCGAGCAGGCAGCATATCTGCACGCGATCCTGTCCCTCGTCACCAAGCCGTTCTATGAGTGGTTCGACTGTTCTATGATCGCGACCAAAGCGCCAATTTATGCGGTCGAGCGGATCGACGCGCTTCAAAAAGCAGGCTTTTCTTTATCCGAAGAGCCATTGATCGGACAGCACCGGCAATACTATGATTACTGGGTCAAAGCTTCCGACCGTGACTAACCCCAAAAAACGAGGATCTTTCCGACCCTCGTTTTTTTGACCGTTATCTTGTGATTACCATATCCTTTTTGTCTCTTCCTCTACGGTTATTCTGTCGACAGCCACAATCATCGCTCTTTTTACCTGACTGCCTCCGTACGGATAATGAATTTCACGCTGGAGTCAATGTCTTGCGGCGCACCCGTGAACGTCCGGTACGAAGCTGCCGCATCCCTCACCGCTTCAAGCCTCTCCGAAAGTTCTATCAGGCTGTTATCCCCCATATCCGCAAATGCTCCTGCCAGCTCCTGAATGCCTTCTTTGTCAAGCTGTGCCATTCCGTCTGCGATCGTCCTGCTGCCAGCCGCAAGCGTATTGGCGCCATCACTTAAGGTGTCTAAGCCGTCGCAGAGCGTCCACGCACCCTGATTGACCGTATCCATGCCGCCTGCCACCTCGTTTGCACCCTGCACGAGCGTCGCCATATCGCCGGCATTTGCCGCAAGCGCGTCATAGATGCCGCTTAACGTCGCAAGATAGGTCAGCTCATTCTGCGTCATGCCCTGTGCCTGCATCACGCTGGCAACAGCCTGTTCTTTTGGCATTCCATAGCCCGCCATCATCTGACCGACCGCCTGCTCGAACTGCGCATAACCGTCATGCGCCGGCTGAAGCTGCATCATCATACCGGTCAGCGTATCCGCAAGCCGGCTCACACCTCCGGCGACCGCCCTGCTGCCGTCAGCAAGCTTCTGCGTGCCTGCCGCCAGCGCATAAGCGCCTTCCTTTGCCGACGCCGCGCCTGCTGCAAGCTCCTGCGCCCCTGCCGCCAGTTCACTGCTGCCGTCCACAAGCTGTCTGGAGCTGTCGGACAATAATGTCATGGATTCTTCCAGCGTATCAAGCTGTTCCGATACATTGCTTAAGTCAATGTCGGCTCCTAAGTCAATATCGGAAAACAAGTTCGGCAGTATCATCGTCAATGTCATTTCCAGCTCGAAATTTACGACATCCGCCTCGATTTCAAGAGAATCCGTATCCCCGCCCATCTTTTCCGCATCTATGCCGTTTTCTGCAAACGTCTCCTTTGTCTCTTCACTGATGCTTAAGTTCTCGGAAAGTCCCGGAAACGCAAATCCGACCACGATCGCATTGTTCCCCTCGGACAACACTTTTCCGTTTGAAACCGATACATTAGAGAAATGCTCAAGCGGCAGGACCGCGCCGCTCAAAACCGCAAACGGCACATAGACTTCGGTTTCGTTCCCTCCGATCACCGCCGTCTGCACCGCGCGGTTCTCATAATCAAAACGGATCACGACATGACCGCTTTGTCCTGCCAGCTCCTCCGGCTTAATCTCTTGGCCATCCAGATAATACGTCACGTTCAGTCCGACCGGCAGTTCTTTGTCCGTCGTTCCCTGATAATAAATATCAGAGCCGCCCGCCTGCCATGTCAGGGCATTCCCGCTGCCTGCCGTATAAGACTGTGTTCCTTTTACGTTTTCAATATCCGTCAGAATCGTCTCATCCTCCAGCGTCTGCGCACCCTCTGCATTTTTCAACTGATTGCTCACGATCACGCTGCGCGTGCTTCCGTCGCTTCCCGCAATCACATAGACTGTTTCCTCCTTACCGGATTCCGCGCTGTGTGAGACGATTTGCTGCCCGAGTGCCTCATTCAGTACTTCCTCCGTCGCCTCCTCTTTTTCCGCAGCACTGACCTGATCCACATGCAGATCGCCTATCAGTATCCCGCCTACGCAGGCCGTCACGGTCACTACGACTGCCGCAACCGCTGCTCCTTTCATCCACTTGCTATGTCTCATCTGTTTCATATCGCACCATTCCTTTCCTAATACTATGTCAATCGATAATTGCGAAACGTCCTCTATAAGTTCTGAAGCTCCCCGACGATATTTTCTTTCCGCTCCCTTTTTTTGCGGAATCCCATGCTCGTATGACAGATCAGTCCGTCAAAAATCAGGAACATACTCGGCAGCACAAGCAATACGACCGCCATACTGATGATCGCGCCGCGCGCCATCAGCATACACAGCGCGCTGATCATATCAATGTTACTGTAAAGCCCGACGCCGAACGTCGCCGCAAAAAAGCTTAACGCGCTGACGATCACCGACTGGATCGACTGACTGTGCGCCATAAAAACCGCTTCTTTTTTGGCAGCGCCCGCATAGCGCGCATCCTTGTACTTATTGGTCATTAAGATCGCATAATCCACGGTCGCACCAAGCTGGATCGTTCCTATCACGATCGATGCAATAAACGGCAGCGTCGTTTTCGTGTAATACGGCAGTCCCATATTGATAAAGATCGCAAACTCGATCACTGCGACCAGAATGACCGGCAGCGAGATCGATTTGAATACGCATAAAATGAGCAAAAAGATCACCCCGATGGAGACAATCGATACCGTCTGAAAATCATGATTCGTGATGGAGATCAGATCCTTCGTGCAGGGAGCCTCCCCGATCACCATGCCGTCTGCATCGTAACGCTTCACAATGTGGAAAATATCATCGCACTGATCGTTGACTTCATCTGTCGCCACCTGATACTCGGAACCGATCAGCATCATCTCATATCTGTCGCTCACGACCTCGCTTGTCAGCGTGTCTGGAAGCATCTCTTTCGGTATGGTCGGTCCGAGCAGGGCGCTTAAGCCAAGTACATTTTTCACCCCGTCCACATGCCGGATCTCCTCGATCATCCGGTCTGTCTCACTCACCGGCATTCCGGAATCCACCAAAACGATATGTGTGCTGCCCATCGCAAACGTCTCATCCAGTTTTTCATTCGCCATGATACTCGGAAGTCCCTTCGGCAGCGTTCCCGCCAGATCATAATACACATCGGTGCGGGTATACCCGATCGTCGCCGGAACCCAGATCACGGCAAAGAGCAGCGCCAGAATCACATAATGCTTTGTCACAAATTTCGACACGCCTGTAAATTTCGGTAAAAGCTGCTTATGACTCGTGCGCTCCAGCGCCCTGTCAAACAGCAGAATCATGGACGGTAAGACCGTCACGCAGCAGATCACGCCGATCACGACACCCTTTGCCATCACGATACCCAAATCCAAGCCAAGCGTAAAGCTCATAAAGCACAAGGAGATAAATCCGGCAACCGTCGTTAAAGAGCTTCCCATCACGGACGTGATGGAGCTGCCAATCGCATGCGCCATCGCATCATACTTATCCTCAGGATTTTTTTGTTTTTCCGCCTTATAGCTGTGCCATAAGAAAATCGAATAGTCCATCGTCACGCCGAGCTGCAGGACTGCGCTCAGCGCCTTCGTCACATAGGAGATCTCTCCCATGAAAATGTTCGTCCCCAGATTATAGACAATCGCCATACCGATACTCAACAGGAAGAACAGCGGTATCAAAAACGAATCCATCGTCAGCGACAGCACGATCAATGCCAGCACCACCGCGATCAACACATAAACAGGCACTTCCTCGTCGGACAGATTCTTGATATCCGTAACGACTGCGCTCATGCCGCTGATGAAGCACCGCTCATCCGCAATGCTCCGTATTTCCTCGATTGCATCCATCGTCTCGTCCGCCGACATCGTCGTGTCAAATAAGACTGCCATCAGCGTACAATCTGTATCCTCGTCATAAAACGCTTCCCTGACGGAATCCGGCAGGATGCTGATCGGTACGGAGATATCCGCGATATCGTCATACCAGATCACGCTTTTTACATGCTCCACGCGTTCTATGCGCGCTTCTAAGTCGCTGACTTCCCTCGGCGTCATTCCCTCCAGTACACAGATTGAAAATGCGCCCGTCCCGAAATCGTCAACGAGCAGTTCCTGTCCCTGCATCGTCTCGATATCTTCGGGCAGGTACGAGAGAATATCATAATTGACTCTCGTACTCACATACCCGATCCCCGCAGGAACGAGTAGCAGCAGGCTCAAAGCAAAAATGACATATCTGCATTTCACGATTCCCTTTCCAAGTTTATACATTTTCATTAGCTCCTTTCTCCCCGGCAGACCCTCCGGACTGTTTACATCAAGGCTGTGCCTTGCTGATGCCCGTCTGCCGCGCCTGTTTCACTATCTCTTATCGAAGCAGTATACGCATTCTTTTTTCAAAACAAAATATGCAAAAAAAGAGAACTGTCATCAAAAAAATGACAATTCTCTCCGTATGTTCGTCCATTTTATACAAAAAGATGATTTTGTATTTTTTATTGCATCGTCTGTATCATATCCTGCATGGAATGTGTCAGCAAAAACTCATAGATTTCCGCCATGTCCGAGGGCGAAACCTCCGATTCCTCCGACAGCCACCGCATAACGATAAATGTAAGGGAATGTGCATAATACCCTGCCAGATTTTCGGCTGTGAGGAATTTCTTCATCAGCGGATCGCCGCTCTCAGCTTTCCCGCGCGTTTCCTCCGTGATATACTCATAAAGCATTCCCTTGATGCATTCTTTGGTGATGGACCAGAACGAATTCTGCCCTTCGAGCCTGCTCGCCCTGCGGTAAAATTCGCGCTCCTTTGAGAGATTCGTAAAAATGATCGTGATCGCCGCATTGATCATCCCGCTTTTGATGAGCGGCATCATGGGTTCTAAGATCTCCGTGCGGATGATGCGCTCCAACAGTTCATATTTATCCTGAAAATGATTATAGAACGTCGGTCTGATCACGCCTGCTGCATCCGTAATGTCTTTGATCGTGATTTTTTCGATCGGCATACGGAGAACCAGTTCCTTAAAGCTCTCCATTAAGCGTAAGTCCATTGCGCTTTTTGTCTGCATATCCACTGCTCCAATGCTCGGATTTTCCGCCGCATGCCAGGCAGACGGCACTACGGAGTATTTTATCGTAAAAAGAACCGTTTGACAATGCAGACAGTTATTTTTTGTTCCGTTTTTTCTTATATCTATAGGAATTTTTTATAAAACGGTTCTAAAATCGGATGCAGACATTAGGATATACCGTTCTTTGAATCTTTTGATATGTTTATGTCACCGCGGTACGTCACCATTTACTCCTTTACAACCCATCGACCGCTTCTGTTAGACCCCTCTCTTACAATCGAACCCTCCTCCTGTAATTTCTTAATTGTGCTCTGCACCTGTTTTCGGCTCAAATTCAATTCAGCCATAAGCATTGTTTGCGTGATCATGGGGTGTTCCCTTAAAATTGCTATTATTGTTTCTTTTCTTTCAGTTCCTTTTTGGCTCCTTTCCGGCTCCTTTCCGGCTCCTTTCCGGCTCCTTTCCGGCTCCTTTCCGGCTCCTTTCCGGCTCCTTTTCGGCTCCTTTTCGGCTCCTTTTCGGCTCCTTATTCAAAAATACTTCATGTATGAATAATCTCGTTATAAAATAGCTACGATCATCATCGGTTTCAAACTCAGGCTTTGGAGAACCATTTCCTTCAAGTGCATCTAAAATCTTTTTGAAACCGGTATTCCTGCCCTCTGTTAAATGCAGCTCTTTCAAGAAATCTCCGATTCGCCTGTTTCTATATCTACGATTTGACACACGATACTTTTTTAATCCTTCCTGTGTCACCGACCGACCCGGACCAGGAAAACTTACAATCTCCATCCTATCGTGTTCTATGCGCACCTCTATCGGTTCCCATATATCATATGCCCGATGATATACTGCATTTGACAATGCCTCTTCCACTGCCGCATACGGATAATTAAAATAACGATCCGCTTCTGCTCTGTCCGAATACTTCACTATTTTTTGTGTAATAATCGAATTTTTTATAAATTGAAGCGCCTCTCTAAGCTGTTGATGAATCGGTCCCTTAAAAGTATTCTCAATTATATGGTCACCGCCCAGCCCCTCCGGAAACTGTACAATATCTATTTGCGTATACGGAAAAAACTTATCCGGCTCCATGCTGAAAAACATAAGACCGACATTTTTGGGCTTTACATATTCCGGAAGATTACTAATAATATTCATATCTCTGCAAACTTCCACAAAATCTCCTGTTCTTGCTTTTTCATACAGAGAACTCTTAATTTCTTTGAGATAATTCTGAATCAATGTTATGTTTAAGTCTGATATCTCTGCCTGATGATTTACTCTGTCATCATAAGGCACCCGATTGGCAAGATTAAACAACTTTAAGGATGCAGCAGCATCCCATGTTTCTTTTAGTTCGACTCTTGCCCACTCAACGACTTCACCGGATAATAAATTTTTTATGTTTGTTGGTATCGCCATACATTCGTTCCCTTTAATCCATAATATTTAATCGCCACTTTATGAAATATCTAACTCATATGGTCTATCATAAACTATAAAATTCTGTTTATCTACTCGCTATTGTATTTTCTAACATATTATACCATTCATTATATCTTTTAACAACTACAGTTTCTATTTGTTGTTGTCGGTTACTTGCGCAAGTAAGCTAGTTTGTAAAAACAGCCGAAGCAATCGCGTAACACTTTGCCAGTTAAATGAACAGAAACGAAGGTGCTTGATAAATTTCGCCCCGCATAGTACGATATAAGAATAGAAGCCGCCGGACGCTGCGATCAGTCCGGCAGGTATGATCAAGGAGATTTTCATGAGAAAGAAAGTGAAAAACACCATCGTTGTATTATTGATCCTGACACTGGGCATTTTCACCGCACTTTTGGCTTATCTGTACTTTTTTGCACCGGAGGGCGGAATACTTTCAAGAAATCAGGACCTTACAGGAGAATGGACCGCCGATTTGGACATGACGGAACACGCCGCAGTCACAGCGCTCGGCTGGCTGCAGGATATAGAAGCCGTCTCCATATCTTTAGAGGACATGGAAGACTATATGCGGGGTTTGACTATTCAGGTCAATCTGACTTTCGCGCAGACTGCACGCTCAGAGGGAACCTTCCACTGTTATGTGGTACCGGAAAGCTACGATGCCTGCAATCAAGCAGCTTACGAGGCTTTTGCGGCCGCTTTTCAGTCACTTTTGGTCGAGAGGCTCCGCATAGCAGGCTATACGGGCAATATGGACGCGGAATCCGTTGAAGCGCTCGTCACCAAGACTTTCGGAATGTCCACGGTCGATTATCTGATGTCCTGCGCACCCGCCCTGCTGCCCCCGCTCGAAGAGTTACAGGCCGGATATGACGGCAGCGGAACATACCGGACGGCAGATGGCATTCTGACCAGACAGTTTGACGCCGACGACGCTGTTACTGTAAAAGCGGAAAACTATATCCGAAAGGATTTCAGCCTGATCCTGATCGAAGAAGACGGTTCTGTGTACAGCGGTTTCTTCTCGGACGGTGAACCCATGCGATACACATTAAAACAGGCGCAGACCCCGGCGACGGAGAATTAACAAACCAGAGAATTAACGAACCAATATAAGACAGAAACACCGGCGCCGCTTTTGGAAGATCAACAAAACCAAACGCAGAAATAGTCGTCCGAAAAAGAACAAATACGAACACAGGTTTCGGAAAGGAGTTTCTATGAAACACGTTTTGCAAAAAATATGCTCTATATTATTGTGTGCGGTCATGATCTGTTCCATGCTGCCTTTCAGTGCATACGCAAGCTTCGAGATCCCCGGAAGCTGTCAGGTGCAGACAGATTCCGGCGCTTCCCGCACGGTAAAAACTTTGGACTATGGCTACGGTCATAATACCTATTACTCGCTTAGGGATATCGCCATGATTCTTGGAGGTACGGACAAATCCTTTTCGCTGGAGGTCGCAAAGGATACCGTCTCGCTGAACCCGGGAAACAGCTATGTGCCCGTCGGCGGGGAAAATGCTCCGTGGGAAGACAGCGAAAATCCCGACATTTCCCTGCGGAGAAACAAATTCCATGTGAACGGGCAGACCGTATATTATTATACCCTGATCGCACAACTGCCTTCCGGTTTTTATGACTGCTTTATGATGGCAGCAGACTTAGGGATGATCCTGAATATGAACATCACCGCTCCCTCTGCCGGTTCCCTGCAGATCGACACACAGAACCCTTTTGGCATTTCTCCTGCTTCTCTGGAACAGAGCGGCTATTTTTACGGCGTCAACAGCGTGCTTGTAGGAGACGCCACTACCGGAGAAATTTACTATCGCTACCAGTCAGATACGTCCTATCCCATTGCCAGCACTTCCAAGCTTATGACCTACCTGCTTACCATGGACGCCATTTCAGCGGGGCAGATCTCTTTGGATGAACAGGTCACGATCTCCGATTCGGTTCAATTATTAGCCGATTCTTCGGACGGGGTACTCCCTTTAGAAGCAGGCACACAGATTACCGTGCGGGAGCTTCTTCTAGGCATGCTTTTACCTTCCAGCAACGAATGCGCGCTGTGTCTGGCTGAATTGACCGCCGGTTCCGAGGAAGCGTTCGTTCAGAGGATGAATCAGAAAGCGTTAGAGATCGGACTTTCACAGGCAGTCTTTTTCAACAGCCACGGACTGCCCTCTTACACGGAAGAGCCAATTCCCTCCAAGCGCCAGAACCGCATGAGTGCGGAAGATATGTTCCGGCTGACCTCTTATCTTTTGAGTGTTTACCCCCAGATCACAAATACGACTTCACTAAAATCTGCCACGCTGGAATCTCTTGATGGCATTGAAGTGCGCAATACCAACCCGCTTCTTTACAATCTGCCCGAAGCCACCGGCCTGAAAACAGGAACGACTAACAGAGCCGGCGCCTGTCTGGTCACTTCCCTTGCAGCGGATGACGGAAATATGGAACATGATCTGATCGTCATTGTTTTTGGCACGGAGGATTCCATAGAGAGGGGGCGTGTTTCCGGATTATTGGCAAGGTACGCACTGAACACCTTTTATGGCGGCGCGGAAGAGGCGGAAACAGGAACGTCCGGTCAGACTCCCCGTCCCCTGCCAACACACGCCGAAACCGCCATAGACTGGATCCTGCGGACTGCAAAAAAGCAGGAACCCGCCGCAGGATACTGATTTCGCGGATGCGTTTTACTGCGCAATTCGGTGAATATATCTTGCCGCGGAGTTCCCATAATACGTTTTGCCACACTGTTTAATTCATCGGTTTATACCGCAAAAACCATTGCGTTTTGCCGATGGGATTTGATATACTCATTTTGGTATGAAACATCAGCCATTTACTGCCGCCCGATACGGACATATCCGTCCCTGCGGGCGTCAATGTATGAAAAAAGCCGCTCATGCGGCTGACGGAGGGGAACAAATGAGCAAACAGACAGATAATTATGCGGCATTAGCCGCCGCGCTGCGACTTCGCTATGACACGGTAAACAATGTGATATACGGCGTATGGAACGGCTATACGATGACCATATACGCCGTTGATGCCAGATATCCTTACTGGCTGACCATACAGACCGCAGCCAAACATCCCTATGGTGCAATTCTTTCCAAAGAGGATACCAAAGCATTCACAAAATCAGTGAAACCCGTCAACAGCTGCCTACAGGACGGCAATCATGTGCGTATCACGATCAATTTTGCCATGGGCGGTAAGGCGGCTTTGGACAAACTGACTGCCGCCGTATCGGAAGGATTAAGTTCTTTTACCGCTTTCCTGTACCAAAAAGGGTTCATACCCTGCTGTAGTATGTGCGGGATGCAGAAAATGGTTTCTCCATACTGGTCTGAGGGAAAATACTATCACCTCTGCCCGGAATGTGAAACATCCATGCGGCAGACACTTGCTACGTCGTCAAAACCGCCTAGGCAGGAAAATGTCATAGCCGGAATCGTAGGCGCACTGCTCGGTTCTCTTTTAGGCGTGCTGTGCATCGTGATCCTAAGTCAGGCAGGATACGTGGCGGCATTATCCGGGGTCATTATGGCAGTCGGCGTGCTCAAAGGCTATGAACTGCTGGGGGGCAGACTGACCAAAAAGGGAATCGTGATCAGCATTATCATCATGCTTGGCATGACCTATGTGGGTGACCGCCTGGACTGGGCGATCGCGCTGCACAGAAAAGCGGGCGGCGCCGAACTTGGCCTGAACCTGTTCGAATGCTACCGGATGGTGCCTCAGGCGGTGTCCGGCGGTGTGATTGAGCTTCGGGCTTATATCGGCAACATGGCTCTGATCTATATTTTCCTCCTTTTAGGTGCGGTTCCGACGATCTATGGCAAGATAAAAGAAAAACAGCAGAAGGGGTTTCTCATCAAAATCGGCTCCGCCAGCGTTTATGACAATGCGACGATGCAAAAAGACTTGCGCTGATGCGAAAAAGCTTGCATCAGCGCAAGTCTTTAGAAGAATCGCGTAGCGATTCTTCTATCGGGCTTCGCGAGTACTCCGCAGGAATCAAAGCAGGGCTGCCGCTTTCACGAACCTGTCTTCGTGAGAGCAGCCGCCCTTTCTTATTTCCCTATCACATTCAAAAATCTCTGATCGCCGCAAGCGCGGGCAGTGCATTTCCGTCATAATCAAACAATGCCTGATTCGCCCACTCGTTTCCGCATGGTCCCTTATCTCCGATATAAGCGAGCGATTCCGGAGTCGCCCAGCCGGAGCCCGGTACCGGAAGCCATGCGGGTTCCCAATAATAGAAACCTTTTCCCCTTCCGTTCGGGACATCCCGGATCACCTGCATGACTGCTTTCATAAAGTCGCGCTGTCCCTCGGGCGTCATCGGGAACGGTACCTTTTCGGCAAGTTCTGCTTTCGTCGCCATGCCCTTGCGTTCCTCTGCGCTAAGCTTCTCGTACGATTGATAGTCCTCCATCGTAAAGCCCATGGATACCTCGGCAACGATGACATCCTTCTGATAGCGTTCCGAAATATCTTTCATGTTTGCAGCCAGATCCGAGAGCGAACCATGCCAAAACGGATAATAGGACAGTCCGATCACGTCAAAATCCTCTCCGCGCTCCATGTAATGATCAAACCAGTCACGGTACAGCTCGTTATCCGTCCCCTTATCCAAATGGATCATAATCGGAAGATTGGCGTCCACTGCACGCACGGCGCGGATACCTGCGCTGATAAATCGCGCAATATTATCGTATTCCGGCTTTTTCCCGTTGGGCCAGAGCAGGCCGTTCGTCACCTCATTGCCGACCTGGATCATGGTCGGGAACGCGTTTTCTTTTTTGAGTGTCAAAAGCACGCGGCAGGTATAATCATAAACCGCCTGTTCCAACTGGTCGTCGTCATAGCCAGCCCATGCCTTCGGCTTCACCTGCTTTCCGGGATCCGTCCAAAAATCGCTGTAATGAAGATCAAGCAGAAACTGCATCCCCTGCGCAAGCGCTCTCTTTGCGGTCCGCACCGTAACCGCCAGATCATTCGTTCCGGCGCCGTACGGCTTCTTGGTCTCTGCGTAAGGGTCGTTCCACAGACGCAGACGCACGGCGTTCGTTCCATAGCGCTTTAAGATCTCAAGCGCTTCTCCCTCCTGCCCGTTGTCATAAAATCTGCCTCCACATCGCTCCACCTCTTCGAGCGTGGAGATATCCATTCCTTTGATAAAATCTGTCATAAGTCTCACTCGTCCTCAAATGTTGTGATTCTGTCCGCAATCCTGCCGTAGCGGAATCTCGCCAGCTCGTTCTTTTTTAATACGTCCTCCTCCGTGCCGTGATACTGGCAGCGGATGCAATAATATTCTTTTTTGTCGCGGTCATAAAACATATCAATGTCAAGGTCTCTCATAAAGCAGGAGGGACAGCGGTAATTTAATTTGCCTTTTCCAGATTGAGCCATGTCGTAAATACCTCCTTATCGGAAATTTCCGTTTGATAACCTAATGTGAACATCGGCGAGAATGCATATCCCTCTTTCACATAGCCGGATGCATTCTCACAGTCCGTGCTGAGCGATACGCGCGTATCGATCTGCGGTACGACCGCGCTCACACGCTCTGCGCCCTCAAGAGAAGCTTCCCTGCACTTGTACGCATAATCGATCGTGCTCTTTTCCGCTCCCTTTTCAAGAGAGAGCGTAATGCCGCTCATATCCTCGGAATACTCGGTCGTACCATAGCATGCGACCATATATTCATTCAATTCCACTTTCGCGGTCGGGTCGCTCATCGAGAGAACCTTGCGCTCAATGCCGATGCGGGAGCTTCCTTCTTCAAATAGAAGTCTCGTCTGAAGCTTCACGATTAAATCGGAGAATTCGATTTCTACGGGATCAAGCGTCAGGATTCTGGTGCGTCCGTCCTCGGAGAAATGCGCTTTTGTGCGGCAGAGGCACAGATCCACTTCCTCGCCGTTATAGGTAAGCTTCGCACTTCTGACCGTTCCCTCGCCTGCATAGTGCGTAAAATATCCGGCGCGGTATTTTTCCTGGATCAAGAACGGGTAGGACGCGTCGGTCACATGCTTCGTGCCAATGCCGACCGGCCAGTTCAGTTTTGCCGCGTACGGTCTTAAATCGACGATCGCGCCGCCCTGATCCATGTTGACGCAGGCGCGCATATACGGGTCGCAGTACCAGAACAACTGCTTATCCGATCCGTAAAGTATATCTTTCCAAAGCGCACATTCCGGCTCGGTGTATCGTCTGTTTTCACGATACCAGTCTGCAAATTCCGCCATCGTCATGTCGCTCAACTTACCTTCTTTTTTGAGCTTGCCGTAATAAGCGCAGCCGTCCTCGTAAGACTTTAACAACAGCTCGTAAGGCGCCTCCCAGCGTCCCATCTTGTTCATCCAGCCCGGTCCTACGAACATCATGTTGTAGGCGTAACCGTTGTTGAATTTTCCAAGATAACGGTACTGGTCGATCAGGTTATATAAATACGGATAATCCCAAGTCTTTGTGTCATAGATCATGCCGCGCAGTACGTTCTGCGGATGCGTGCCGAAATTCGAGCCGTTTCCGTCGTAGCAGGCAAGCAGGTCGCGCGATAAATGCGGAATCGCCACGATGCCGGAATCCTCTGCCTCATTCGCCGCCGGTGCATGCGTATTCTGCTTACTCGGAATCCACGGCGCCCAAGGACCTCCGTCCATGAACGTATACCATGAATTGTTGCAGGTATGATATGCCTTCGGTCCTTCCTCCCAACAGGTTGCGACCGCACATTTGACCGTCGGATATTTCTCTTTGATATAATTGGTCAGCTCGGCGTCCATGTAATAGGAACCGGTTGACTCCGGATAAAAGCCGAAGCGCTCATGGAATTTACCAAAAACATCGTCCACGATGGACATTTTATCTTCCATTGAGAACATCCAGATACAGAAATCCTTTGTCTTATATTTCTCGCGGAACTCTTTGCACGGAAGTCCTAACAGCGTCAGTGCGATCTCGTCCCCGTACTGTTCATGATCCGACTTTGCAAGCGCCACCGCCTCATCATTAAAAAGCGACGCATACGTCATCTGGATCGTCGTCTTCAGCCCGTTTTTATGCGCGATCGACTGCTGTGTCTTGAAAATGTCGAGCGATTCGGTCAGGAGCGCTTTTCTCCCAATGTCCTCCTCTTTCCCGTGTCCGGTCACTTTTTCAGCATATTCCGGCACCATTTCGGGACGATGAATGATGTTGACGATAAATTTCTCCATGTCTGCCTCCTTATGATATGTCTTTCCGTAGTATTCCCATATTCGTCCGGCTATGCACAATCCCGCAGGTATCGCACCCTGCAATGCGCCCTATACTAGTATTCGGCGTCCTTCGTTGCGCAACCGGTTGTTCTCTTTTCCATAGTCTACCAAAGCAGGGATTTCTTGTCAATCACTATTACTTGGTTTTTTTCACTGATTTTGCAGTCCGGTCTTTGTGCATTTTTCCTAAAACGCCCCTCACTTGTCAAATTGCAGGAAGCGGGCTACAGGCTCCTTTTGAAATAATTCTTTTGAGGTGACTTTTTCACCCGGTCTGATATAATCCAGATTCATGCCGTGATCATACAGAAGCATAAAGATACGTCTCAGATCGTCTTCTAATTCCGGCGTAATCACCCTGTCCGTTCCCGTCTCTCCCGTCCGATGATCATAGGACGGCAGGACATTCCATCTGCTGTTCATGACCGCGGCATCGATCACATCGCGGATTACGGACGCCCTCCATTCATTCGCGCAATCTTCCGATTCCGTGATACATTTATCACAGAACAGCGGCTTTCCCGGAATCGTATTTCGATATTATTTTTGCAATGAATAAACTGACGCATCCCGGAGAAAAACGGATGGTTCAGTATGCGAAAGAGCGGGCGGAAATTCTTCCTGCCGGTTTTGAGAAAATCCGGACAAATTATTTCAGAATATCTTCACGGATTCGGACGGGACATTGCAGACGCTTCAGAAATGATTGATGAATTAGAAAACAAAACCTCTTTCTTAAGGGATTTTGCATATTCGATCTCGCTTTTCGTGCTGTCCCCGATATAGCCGCCGGGATTCACGACTAAGATTGCATCCGATATTCTGATCTTTTCTTTATGCATCCGGTTCAATACGTCTATTTCGCTCTGCGTATAGGCTTCTTTCGGTTTCACCGGATAAACCGGCGCGATCACGCAGTTTCCCTCAAGCTCCATTTTTTCCGCCGTCTGGCGCATTTCTTTTTCAAATTTAAGACTGCCGCAGATCGTTATGATCTTCATTCGCGTCCTCCGATTCCATATTATTTTTCTCCCTTTTCGGAAAAATGTTCCACTGCATTTTTGTTTAAGCACAAATGAAGATGTTGAAAAAATGGGAAAACTCAAATTGTTACACCTTTCATCATTTACAGGCTCTTTTATTCGGTTTTCATTGATTTATCTCATAGTAGATGGCAGTTTTCTTTTTATAATGAAACTGCTATTAAAGAAAATCGCCTGCATAACACACATTCATTTGTCACCTGCCCTTATCCGCATCCCCAATTTGTTTCTGCCCGGATATTTTTTCTTTTACAAAAATCCGCACCTCAAAAAATAACATAAACAATGTCGCAATCAGAAATCCGACCATCAGAATCCGATGCCAAAATGCAAAATAAGCAATGTATGCCACGATCGCCGCAAGATACACGATCACAAGGATATGCCATTTTTTTGAGTCACTGTCCGAAATGATCTTCTTTTTAACGGTACCGTCCTCTTTCAGCAGTTCATCAAGACTCATGTCAAATTCGTCACTGAGCGCGATCAGGTTGGCAATATCGGGAATACCCCTGCCATTTTCCCATTTTGTGACTGCCTGTCTTGACACATGAAGCTTCTCTGCAAGCTGCTCTTGCGACAGTCCGGCTTTCATCCGGCAGTCTTTGATCTTTTCCCCTATATTCATCTTTGCTCCCTTCTGTGCGCTTTTGCACACACTCAAATTCCGGGGCTCCTCCTCGGCGTTGATTTTACGGAGCAACCCCTGTGATTTGTCTGATTCCGGAAATCATGATAGAAGAAAGGTGAATCTATGGCAAGAAACGGCCGGTTACGCGGACGCTACTTAGCGTAGCAGTCCGTCCATCCGGCAAATCCGGCAGTTTTCTCCGCTTCTCTTATGGCTTCCTTAAAACTTTCACGCATTGACCCTGTCTGGATCTAAAATATCACTGAAACAGACTGTATAACACGGTACGTTTTTATCTATGGCGTTCTCAATCTTCCCATCCTCAATATCAGCTATCATTCTCTGAAAACTCGGTCTTTGGAAATTTGTTCCCGAATAACCGTCATCCACGCAGAAAGAATAAGCAGCTTTTCCTATTTTCCTCGCATATTTTTCTAAGATAGCTTTCTGAGATGTAATATGTAAAGGGTGGTTTCTGCCACCTAATACATATGACTGCGGCTCATTTGTGGTGAATTGAAAAGCAGTTATAGGAAAGGAGCAGAAAAAGCCTTATAACCGCTGAAAATCAACACAAAAAGGAGCTGAAATGCTATGAAATCTCTATTTGAGGAAATGGGCGGTACATACCGCCAAGTGGGCGATTATTTCATCCCCGACCTTGTTTTGCCGGATGACGGCGAATATCAGATAGGCAAATACGGGCGTATGCGCCGCAGCTATCTGAAAGAACATCGAAAAATCCTTTACACCAATTATGTGGTAGAAGGTACGTTGTTCAAGCATCTGTCAGAGATTGACCAAGCCTGCAACGAGCGCATGGAAAACATCGTTTCCACCATGGCAAAGCAGGAAGGCGTGACCGAAGCACTCAAAGCGGCTGACCAAATGGAATGGGTGCGCCGCATGAACAGCATCCGCAACCGTGCGGAGGAAATCATCTTGACCGGACTTGTATATGCTTAGTTGAATGCCCGTTATCGGCTGTATGGCTGATAACGGGCATTATCTTTTGGGTGGGGTGATCAGTCACCTTGGGGGTGACTGATACTTGCGTTATTTTTTGGCTTCGATGAAAATGTATTTTCCCCTGCCTTGTTCGGTTACAGGCACAATTAAGTCAAATTCTTTTATCTTGCTCAACATCTTGCCTGCGGAGGACGGCGCTAAACCACATAATTCAATTACATCCGCACGGGAAAAAGGAACATCATATCCAAAGCTCTCAAACAAGGACAGAATATTATCTTTGGTAGGCTTGTTGAGCTTTAATTCAGAAATGGAGCGTTCAAACGCTACCTTTTTTGCTTCAAACGCTACTTTTTCCTGTTTGAGCGCTACTTTTTCCTCTCCAACAACTCCATTTTCGTCTGTTCCATAATTCAAATTATACAGTGTAACTTGGAACGAACTGGCATCGGAATAGAACTTCGGCTCCAGTTCGTCACGGTAATTATGGGCGGCACGGTAAGCTTCTGTGATCTTCTTAAATCCGCTGCCTTGACGCTCCATATAGCCCAATCTGCCGAAAACGTCGGCAAGGACGGGATTGCGACGAGTGGAAGAAATATTGGAAATATCTCGTTCCTGTATCCGTGAGCCGTCTGCCATACCACCGGGAGAAGTAATGGTAAGACGGTTATCGTAAATGTCGATATGGACTTCGCTGCCCAAAATCAGATAATCACGGTGGATCAGCGCATTGACAAGGGCTTCAAAAACGCTTCGCTCACAGTAATCGGGCATTTCAATACGGGAGTTGGCGGTTTTCTTCCAACGAGTTTTCATGTTCCGCTTTACGAAGCCCACACCTTCATTGAGCAGAATGATCAAGCTGCCGGAATACTCTGCGCTGTCGAGAGCATCCACCATACCGCCGCTTTTATCAAGACCGTTCCAACGGGTACAGAACAGACGGGAGTGCTTAATCGGAGCATCGTCCGCAAGTAAAGCGCCTGCGTTGGTCAGCTTGCCGTGGTCATCCCGCATTTCAAAGGAATCAAACAGCTTTTCCTCCATACTGTTGCCCGTCCAAGCCTTGTAGCGTTCACGCAGCTTGGAAAAAGCATAGTCTTTGAAATCGTACTCGGAATCCAGCGCATCATAAGTGCGGTTCATACCCTTGAGAAGAAGCTGATTCAATACATACGACGGGGCAATCACGCTTTCGTTGCCAATACGGATATATGCTTCCGTAATGCCGTCTGCCTTGTAATAATAGGGCGTGGAGCGTCCTGCGGAAACGGACAGCACAAGAATATCCTTGCCATTATCCCGTTCGGGAGCGAGGATAAAGTTCGGATATGGCGTGATACGTTCCTTAATCAAGCGGCTGATCGTCTCTGCATCGGTCTGTGCGTCAGCCAAGCCTATTACGTTTCTGTCATTATCAATGCCGAAAAAGAGTGTGCCGCCGATACCGTTGGCAAAGGCACTGACACTTTTGAGCCAGCTTTTCGGCTTTTTAACTTCCAAAGCAACCTTGAAATCGCATTCCGTTGCTTCTGCAATCCATCTATCTATCATAAATTCGTTTCCTTTCCCATCATTCCTTCTTTTCCTTCGTTCTGCTCTTATAAACATTATACTTATTCTTGCACTGCGGGCTGCAGAAGATCGCACTCGGTCTGCTTGCCACAAAGGTCTGCAAACAATGCTTGCATATACGGATGGGCTTCTCCGTGTCGGTCAGCATAAAACTGAACATCTTTACTGTGAAAGACTTTCACACCCCCGTAGATTTCAGAGTTGACATTCCATCTGCTGTTCATGACCGCGGCATTGATCGCATCGTGGATCACGGGCGCCCTCCATTCATCCGCGCAGTCTTTCGATTCCATGAAATTGACGTCCGCATGTAACATAAGCAGATATTCTGCAATCTCAAAGTTTCCCGTTTTCAACGCCACCTGCAGCGGCGACTGCCCGTCATCTTTTTTAGGCGGCTGCTTCGCAGTGCACCCGATCAATTCCGGCTTTTTATCCAATAATTCTTTTACGGTCTCCAAATCTCCCTGTCGTATTGCCTGAAACAATTTCTTCACAGTGCCCATCTCACCATCATTTCTATCCACCGAACATTCTTACTTCGGCTCCGCATACATGTAGCAGAAAACTTCCGCTCCATCCGTCAATTAAAAATACTCTACTATCATTACAGAAGTTTTGCAAGCATTACTATTCAATTTCCTGTTCTGTTGTGATAAGATAATGGCATTGAACAATTCACCAAACCGGATTCGGAGGGAAACTATGTATTTTGATCAATTATGGAAGGAGTTTGCCACACTCCCGGAGGTAGAGGCAATCGCGCTCGGCGGCTCAAGAGCCGGCACGAACTATGATGAAAAATCAGATTATGATTTATACATTTATTGTACTGACATACCGTATGAAGATGTACGGAAACGTATTTTGGAAAAATGCTGCCAGTATATGGAGATTGGAAACTCTTTTTGGGAATTGGAAGATGACTGTACGCTGAAAAACGGGACAGATATTGATATTCTGTATAGAAATATCGAAAATTTTTCACGGACAATCCGCTCGGTTGTTGACGAACATACCGCATATAACGGTTATACAACCTGTATGTGGCATAATCTGTTGCACAGTCAGGTTCTCTATGATAAAAACGGAAAACTGGAAAGCCTGCAAAATGAGTACCGGATTCCCTATCCGGACGAATTGCGGAACAATATTATCCGTAAAAACCTGCGCCTGCTGACCGGAAATCTGCCCTCCTATGACACTCAGATAAAAAAAGCCTATGCCCGTAAGGATATGATAAGTGTCAACCACAGGACAGCGGCTTTTCTGGAATCGTATTTCGATATTGTTTTTGCAATGAATAAACTGACGCATCCCGGAGAAAAACGGATGGTTCCGTATGCGAAAGAGCGGGCTGAAATTCTTCCCGCCGGTTTTGAGGAAAATCTGGACAGATTATTTCAGAATATCTTCACAGATCCGGATAAGGCGTTGCAGGCGCTTCAAAACATGATTGTTGAATTAGAAATTGCTATAAAACAAAATCTCTTTCTCTAGGGATTTTGCATATTCGATCTCGCTTTTCGTGCTGTCCCCGATATAGCCGCCGGGATTCACGACTAAGATTGCGTCCGATATTCTGATCTTTTCTTTATGCATCCGGTTCAATACGTCTATTTCGCTCTGCGTATAGGCTTCTTTCGGTTTCACCGGATAAACCGGCGTAATCACGCAGTTTCCCTCAAGCTCCATTTTTTCCGCCGTCTGGCGCATTTCTTTTTCAAATGTAAGACTGCCGCAAATGGTTATGACCTTCACTTCGTGTCCTCCGATCTACTGTTATTTTTCATGTAATATTTATTTCCGCACAAATATTTTCTCTTTTACAAAAATCCTCACTTCAAAAAACAGCATGAATAATGTCGCGACAAGAAAACCAATCATCAGGATATTACGCCAAAAAGCAAAATAGGCAATATACAATACGATCGCCCCAAGATAAACGATCACAAGGATATGCCATTTTTTGGAATGAGAGTCCGAAATTATTTTCTTTTTGACTTGTCCGTCTTCTTTCAGCAGTTCATCAAGGCTCATGTTGAATTCGTCGCTGAGTGCGATCAGATTGGCGATATCGGGAATCCCCCTGCCATTTTCCCATTTTGTGACCAGTGCGCTGACTGGGCAATCCATGACAGCGAGAACGATAAAGGACAGCGCAATCTCCATATCCATGTTTTACTTACCATGCGCCCTCTCACTGAAAACGGGGAATGGGGAGCAAAACAAAAGAAGATTTATGACCTTGACGAAAACGGCGAAAAGATACCAGTGATTGATAAAAAGACAGGTCAGCAGAAAGTTGACAAGCGGAACAGGAAACAGTGGAAATGCCACACTGCCGACAGCACAGACTGGAACAGTAAGGAAAACGCTAAAATGTGGCGCAAGGATTTAGCCGACACAATCAATGCCACCAATGAGCAGTTAGGGATTGCGGTACATTGGGAACACCGTTCTTTTAAGGAACAGGGAATTGACCGAGAGCCGACTATCCATATTGGGGCGGTTGCCAACGCTTTAGAGCGCAAGGGAATACTGACCGAGAGGGGCAACATCAATCGGGAAATCATCAAGAACAACATTGAACAGGCAAAAGAAATGCTCATGCTTGCCAAGCAGGAACTTCACAGCGCACAGTATGCCAAGATTAAGAGTACAGCGGTCAGCGTGAAGAATGAAGTCATGGAGATGATTGCAAAAGTGAGGGAGCGCAAAAGCAGGCTTGACTTGCCGGTTGTCAGCGGAAAACACCTGAGAAAAATATCCGACAGAACCGCCTTGCAGTCAGCCGAGAATGCGGAGAAATTTATCACGACAAGGAAGATAGACAGCTTTGAAAGCCTTGCGAAATTCACAGCGGATAAGGAACAGAAATACAGTCAGCTTGAAACAGTGCATTTGTCAAAGGGGCAGAAACTAAACCGATTAAAGGAACTGTCAAAAATGTATGCCCTCTATGCGCCAATCCAAGCCACCTATAAGGAGAGCCAGTCATTAAAAGGACTTGCGAAAATGCGGTATGATAAGGAGCATAAAGACAGCTTATCGAAATACCCAGAATTAAAGGAGCGTATGCAGAGCCTTTTACAGAACGGCGAAAAGGTAACGCCGAAACAGTGGAAAGCCGAGATACAGTCCTTGCAAGCCGAGTATGACAGTATCGGCAAGGAGCAGACCAAGACCGCAACAGAATTAGCTTATGCGGAGGTAATCGGCTATAACAAGAAGAACCTTGAGAGGGAGCTTCAGAATGAGAGCCGACAGCATAACAGACAACAAAGCAAGACTAAGCAGCGGGAGGAAGAAATTTAATGAAAATTTGATAGAAATAAGGGTGTGATTGTGGTATTCTGTTAAAGATACAAATCAGAATTTTGCTGTGCAAAGGAGAAACAAATGAAATTGCTTGTCATAGATATACAAAAAGGAATAACAGATAGTCGACTTTTTAATTTTGATGCATTTATTGATAATACTATAAGAGTCATAAAAGCAGCTAGAGATAATCAAATAGAGGTTATCTATTTTCAACATGATGATGGATCAGGAACGGGATTTTCAATCGGTGATGAAGACTTCGAAATTGCAGAACAGGTGATTCCAAAGGAGGGAGAAAAGATATTTATAAAAAATATCAATAGTTGTTTTGGAAATAAAGATTTTGCAGATTATGTTAAAGATGATACTACATTAATGCTAGTTGGACTACAGACAAACTTCTGTATAGATGCAACTGTGAAGTCTGCTTTTGAAAGAGGATATAAAGTTATTGTTCCACAAGGGGCAAATTCAACGTTTGATAACGACTATATGACTGGAGAAATAACCTATAAGTATTACAATGATATGATGTGGCCAAATAGATTTGCTACATGTGTATCTGTTGATGAAGCAATTAAATTGATGGAAAGTTAAGTCGGGATTTGAATGTTTGGAGAGGAGAAGGGAAATGAATGTTTCGTTATTCTCAAATCAATACCTTGTTCGAAAGATGCGTGCCGATGATGTAGCGGAAGTATACACATTATGCTGTAAAAACAGTTTATACTATCAATACTGTCCGCCGTTTGTATCAGAACAGAGCATTATGAATGATATGAATGTGCTCCCACCCAACAAGGAAATGTGCGATAAGTACTATCTGGGATTTTATGATGGGGAAAAACTGATTGCTGTGATGGATTTCATCATGGCCTATCCGGATGAATTAACAGCCTTTATTGGTTTTTTATGACGGATGTGTCCATACAGAATACTGGAACAGGGAGCAAGATCATCAATGACCTGTGTGCCTATCTGGCCCGTATTGGGATGGCGAATGTCTGCCTCGGTTGGGTAAAAAGGAATCCTCAAGCAGAACATTTTTGGCACAAAAATGGTTTTAGAGAAACAGGAGTTACATATGAGACGGAAAACTATACCGTAATTGTTGCCCAGCGAGGGTTATAAATTCCAGTTTGTCGAAACAACCATTACCACAATCACAACTGAATAAGGAATATAACACAGCGTCAGAGCGTATAGAAACCAGTCTATGCGCTCTATTTTTATGTAAAGGAGCAGAGAATATGGCAGAAACCAAAAACGAGCAACAGCCCCACAGTTTCAAGCGAAAGTTGGGGAACACCACTTACACCGTCAAGGTACATTTCAGTAAAGACACTGACAAAACCTTTAAGGACAGAGTGCAAAAGCTGATTATCAATGAGTGCCTTGAAAAAAATCAGAAATAATCCACGTCAACACTTTACACCTCTTATCAGATGTTTCTCTTTTTTCCTATTATCGTTTTTAACCGTTTTCGCAATCTTCCGCTTCTCTCAATACCCGTGATCGATATGCTTCCACGTTCCGCCCGCCGTTCTCGTCAGGATCCACATCCAGTTGTCATAGGTGCTGTCCGGATTGAACGAGCCGTCTCCGCCGGATGAATCCACGTCAAACGATGAGAGAAGCACGATCACCTCATCTGCAGGGGTCCCCTGCTGCCGGACATCCTGATAAGCGGCGTTTTTTATATCGCCCGCATAGTAAATCTCATTCAGCGTGCAGCCGCCCCATTTTCTGTCAAACTCAGAAATGATCGTCCTGATCGCGGCATCGATTTCGTCCGCCGTATAAAGCTCCGATTCCACTTCTATGATATTCACATTCTCAACATTCCCGCCGCGGTTTCCTCATGCACTTAAACCCATCATCGTCAGCACTGCCCAAAAAATAAAAATCTTCTTCATAGGCTCCTCCTCCGTCCGCTTCTCCGTCCTCTCCGCAGGCAAAGGCAGATCAGGATGCTCTTCGTTCCTCCGTCTGTGCCGTCACTGAAACATGTGATTAAAATAAGCCTCCTTAAATGCTGCATAATGATTGCGGGATATCGGTACCACCGCATGGCAGATTGTACTTACTTCTTTCTTTGAAAACCGCTCCACATTACTCAAATTCACGATATAACTGCGGTGACAGCAAAAGAAGCCGTTTTCCAGTGAAAAAACTTCCGCACATCTTGAGAATAGTTCCCGGACCGCGATGATCCTGCCGTCTGACATGTGAACAAGGACCTGCTTATTCTGAGCCTCCAGATAATCAACATCATTGATCGCGATCCTGCTGAAGCCGTCAGCAGTTTTGGCTGTGTACGTATTTTTTGACTGATTAAAGTTTTTGAGAAATTCATCCAGTGTGAGAAATAATTTTGCAGGATCGACCGGTTTTATGAGATAGTTAAACGCCCTTACCTCATAGGAATCGAGTGCATATTCTTTGGAGGATGTCAAAAAAATGATCGGAACCATATCATTCTGATTCCGGAGCTCCCTTGCGGCATCCATACCGCTTAGCAGCGGCATGATCACGTCCAGAATGATCAGATCCATCTCCTCATTCCGATGTGCCTCGATAAGATCATCTCCATTCGTGAACCGATGCAGCGTCAGTTTCACTCTGCGCTCTTTCGCCCATTGCTCAAGCAGCGGACAAATCGCATCCATAAAAAGGAATTCATCATCGCAGATCGCTATTCTCATGGTGTCACCTCTAACTATTCATTCTTAAAATGCGGGGGTGGTCTGTTAATGAAAACGAATATTGTCCATTTAACTGCTCTAACCAGTATACAATATTTTTCAGTCCGGTGCCACGTCTTTTTTGCCGGATTCCGGAATACCGCCGACGCCGTTTCTTCCTGGCTTTATGTTTTGTAATTTACATGTTTTCCCCTTGTATTTTTATTTTTCATCATATACTGTTAACCTAGCATGTTATCTTTTAGTAATAACTCTTCAAGAATAAGTATATGGCAGTCTGCAATTCACACCATATATTTACCATTCGCGCAAAAATGCTGAAATAAACAGGCGGAATGTGATATATAAATATAGATATTTTACTTTTTTCACTTTGGGAGGACTTTGACAATGAATAAAATATGGGAGTTTTTTGATACGATGGACGAACTTGTCTACGTTTCAGATGTGGACAGCTATGAGCTGGTCTATATGAACCAAAAAGCTCTTCGGACATATGGCTATCAATCCCTTGAAGAAATCGTTTCCAGAAACTGTTATGAAATTCTCCAAAACAGCCCTGTACCCTGTCCCATGTGTCATAACACAGAATTAAAACAGGGCGTTTTTAAGGAACATTGGTATTATAACCCTATTCTGAAACGCGAAGTCATGCAAAAAGAGACTTTGATTGAAGAAGACGGGAAACAATATCACATGGTACTCGCTTTTGATGCCGGCAATCAGGAACAATGGAACCGCATGATGAATTTAGAGGCAAGGATCAATCAGGGAGTCCGCGTTGCCCTGCAGCAGGAAACGCCCTCACAAACCCTTGAAGTCTTACTGGAATATGTGGGAAAGGCCTTAAACGGTGAGAGAACCTATATCTTTGAGCGAAATGAAAACGGCTGCGATGACAACACCTACGAATGGACAGCCGCCGGCGTCACACCAGAAAAAGACAATCTGCAGAATGTTCCGCCAGAAGTATGCGCCAACTGGTACCGGAATTTTCAGATCGGCAGGCATATCGTGATCAAAGATCTGGAAAACATCCGCGAAAACGACCCTCTGCAATATGCAAATCTGAAGCGGCAGGACATCCACTCACTGATCGTAGTCCCCCTGTATGACGACGGGAAGACCATCGGTTTTTACGGAATAGACAATCCTGCTGAAAGATCACTGGACTATGCCTCAGATATGCTCCAGATCATGGCACATTTTATCATCTCCTCCCTGAAGCGGAGGAATCTCATCAGAAAGTTAAAAGAGATGAGCCACCACGACCAGCTCACACAGATCGGAAACCGTTACGCCATGAATGAATATATCGCCGATCTTCAGAACGGACAGAGCCTTGGGATTGTTTATTGTGATGTGACGGGCTTAAAGCAGGTCAATGACGAAAAGGGTCATGCCGCGGGCGACAGGCTGATCATCGATGCCTGCGAATGCCTAAAGAAGAATTTTGGCGAATACGGTCTGTTCCGCATTGGCGGCGACGAGCTGTTAGCGATCTGCGCCGGAATCGATGAAATGATATTATGGCAGGGTGTCTCCCGGCTGAAAGAGGATCTTGAGGAACGATCCGTGCACATGGCTGTAGGGGGTATGTGGACGGACGACAGCAACGGTCGTGCGGAAAAGCTGATCACAGAAGCAGAAAAAAGAATGTACAAAGATAAATCCGCATATTATCAGAAATTCGGTGTAGACAGGCGGCACCGGACGTAGAAGGGGAAACGTGCGCCGGCAGGCGCACGGCTTCCGTACCGGGCTCTCTTTAGGGAGCCCGGTACGGAAGCAGGCATTGCCTGTCCAAAAAGCAACACGCATCACGCACGGTAAAAGTACGGTAAAGCAAACCCGATACCGGCGTCAAATACTGCAGTAACATCTGCCGTCTTTATCGCTTACATATATTTCATATTGTGAAATATCCTTATATTCCGGCAAAGTACCGAGCGCATTTCTAATGATATATTTTCTCATTACATTATAGGTGTCACCTTCTGATAAATTTCCGTTTGACAGTCTCCCGGTAATCCAGCCCCGTCTTAACAAGTCCGACAGCCATTCCTTTTTTTGAGATATCCATGTTCTGGTCTTCTCGTTGTTGATATCCGTCAATGCCATCAGTAAATAGAACACCGGGATTCCTTTCTGGGCCGCCGCCTGACTGTTATTAAAGGAAAGAAACAGCGCACCGAGGGGATTTAATAACCTGTCCATCCATTCCGGATCATCCGGCTTCACAGCGGCGAGCAGCCTCAGCACGCTGATTCCTGCTGCCAGACACTCTCCCTGTGTACAGGAAGTTCCAAAACAGGTTTGTCTCAGTCTTTGTAATGTATGATCAATCATTTCCTTCACTGTTTCATTCTCCTGGATCGCACCGCAAAGAAGTCTCAGGATCTCCAGCTCATAATAATTGGCATACAGGAGGTTGGTTTTCGGCAGATCTCCCTGAATGAGCCGGAGTTTCTTATTTCCGTTATACGGCGGAATATAGTAATCCGGATATAAATGATCCGTTTCAAAATTTACTCCCATCCGCTTTTTATAATTCCGGATATCCTCTTTTGCGCATATCCCCTTAAGAAAAACAGCTGTGGCTTCCCCTCGTTCGGAGTCCGTGATCGTTTCTCCAAATATTTCCTTTCTGTTCATCTCCATAAGTGTCCGATAAGTTACCAAGTATCCGTTCCTCCTTTGTGCCGGCCGGGCGGTTTGACAGCTTTATTGACGAGTCACACGCATAACCGGCATGTAGGCATAACCAGACCGGTGTTCGGAAGTGTCAAATACCTCCAGCTCCTGCGCGCCGTTATCCGCCATTGTAAATCCGTGGTTCGGCATGAAATAATCTCTGATATATGTGAACAGCTCCCATATCTCGCATTCCTCTTTTGTCATAAGCTGTGCCATATATGAATCCGTATATGCGCGTATATATAAGGAGGCAGGGTTTTTATATATATCCATACCCTGGGGCTGATGCTCCGTGACGACCTCGCGGACGAAACCATAAGCACGGGACTCTTCGGCGCGCCAGAAGTTCACGCTTAACTGAATGTCCCTGATCGGGAGTACCATCTCCTGCAGGGCGGAAAGCTCCGGCACCCCGCCGTTTTCCGGCATCGCATTGATTGCCTCGTAAAACTTCTCTATATTCGGATAATCCTTTGCATATAAGATCTTCCCTGCAAGGATGACCTCGGACTTTTCCACGATCTCAAATACTGCCCCGCCGACCCTGATCGTTTCGACCACCTTTTCGTCGCTTTCATTTTCTGTATCCAACAGACAGTCCGCTGAAACATGGAGCATCTGTGCAAGCAGCTTCAAATGATACACATCCGGCAGACACTCCCCATTCTCCCACTTTGAGATTGCCTGCTCCGATACTGCAATTTTCATCCCCGCTTCTTTCTGGGTCAGCCCTGCCCGTTTCCGAAACTCTCTCAGCCTGTTTCCAAAATCTGTTTGTGTGAACATCCCGTTACCTCCTTGAGTGATCGTTTGTTATCGGGTTTCCGTTTTCTTCCCTTTCATGATAACGGATGCTTGGCAGAAAAAACAACGGTAACCATGCTTATGAAAAAAAAAGCCAAAATCAACCTCCGGTTGATTTCAGCCAGAGGAGGATTTTGGCTGGAGCTTGATTTCAGTCAGAGACGGATTTAGGTCAGGAGCAGATTTTGGCAGATATTCCTCGCAGATCATTTCGTGGATTCTTTTAACACGATCTCATAGCCGAGCAGCGTCCTGCCAGATACTTTTTCCCCTTCGAGATGACTGAGCAGCGTCCTGCAGGTCGTCATGCCGAGCGCTGCCGCATCAAAGTGAAGCGATGTGACCGCCGGAAGGTTATTTTCCAACAGCGGACTGTTATAAAAAGACGCAACGCGTATGTCCTCCGGCACACTGATCCGATTCTTTTTTAAGACATTTAACACCAGACTACAGATAGAATCATCCATACACAGGATGCACTCGGCGCCTTTTTTCACATACTCGCCCGTCATCCGCTCCAGCATCGTTTCGTTGTCCGCATCAAGGCAGACCAAAGACGGATCTGCCGTCAGTCCCTGCTCCTGAAATGCATCCAAATATCCCCCGAGGCGCGTATGGGTGATAACAAGCTCCCGGCTGCCGCCGAGCAGCGCCACTTTGCGTAATCCTTTCATTAATAACACGGAAGTCAGTTCCCGGCACGCCCCCCTATGGTTGTGATCGATCTGGATCACATCGTCATCCGGCGTCGTTCCGATCGCCACAAACGGCACATGGTGCTGTTTTAAGTATGCGGCGGGCGCATCCTCCACGAGCGTCCGGCTTAGTATGATCCCGTCAACTTTGTTGTTCTGCACGAGGCGTTCCAGCTGCGTTAAGTCATTCTCCCTTATCATGGATACGATCACGTCATAATCCGCCGCAGCGGCAGCCTCGCTGATGCCGAGCATGCATTTTTGAAAAAATGAAGAATCAACAAAATTATGATTTCCCGGCATGATGAGTCCGATATTGTACGTTTTATTCTGCGCCAGCCCTTTTGCAATCACATTTGGTTTATAATCATGTTCTTCGATAAAGCGCAGCACACGCTCCTTGGTCTCGGGTCCGATGCGCCCCTTGCCCGAGATCACGCGGGACACCGTTGTCTTGGAAACGCCAAGCGCATCCGCTACATCGGCAATCGTCATCTTTTTAACCGCATTTTCTTCCTGCGCCACAGCATTGTTTTCCTGACGTTTCCCCTCTTCCATCGTCATTTTGTACCTCCGGAACTGTTCGAATTTGTCTATTCCGTACATTTTCTTTTCAAACGGGATATGCTATAATCAGATTGCGCAATCGGTTGTTCACCTTCTGTACTTTCTGATTGTGCGCATGATTTTTCCCATAAATGTTACAATTTCTATAATTGGTTACCCTATTGATGATACATTTTTTCTTTATGATAGCAATGTTCTTTTTTTCCGTCAATATGGTTATTTGCCATTGGGAGTTTCGCAATTACCTTTACCGATCACAAACGAAAGGAACTAAATCATGAAAACAGACAAATTATATTACGGTGCTGCTTACTACGACGAATATATGCCGTACGACCGTATCCGCGAGGATATGCGCATGCTGAGCGAGGCGGGCATGAATGTGATCCGCATTGCGGAGTCCACATGGGCGACGATGGAGCCGCACGACGGCGTGTTTGATTTTGCACATCTTGACCGCATGCTGGAAGCGTCAGCCGCAGAAGGGATCGACGTCATCATCGGCACGCCGACCTATGCGATCCCCGCATGGATGGCTGCGCGATACCCGGATATCCTCGCTGTCACGCGTAACGGGCAGGAGATTTACGGCAGACGGCAGAATATGGACATCACGAGCCCCGATTATTTAAGGCACGCCGAACGAATAATCCGGCGCCTGCTCTCCCATATTCAGGGTGTAAAGCATGTGATCGGTTTTCAGCTTGATAACGAGACAAAAGCATATGACACGCGCGGTCCGCGCGTGCAGGCAATGTTCGCTTCTTATCTGAAAGAACAATTCCACGGCGACCTGACTGCACTAAACGATCACTTCGGTTTTAACTATTGGAGCAACCGCATCAGCGCCTGGGAGGATCTGCCGGACGTGACCGGCACGATCAACGGCAGTTTCGACGCTGAATTCCGCAAGTTCCAGCGCAAGCTCGCCGCTGATTTTCTGAAATGGCAGGCGGCGATCGTGGAGGAATACCGCCGTCCCGATCAATTTGTGACGCAGAACTTTGATTTTGACTGGCGCGGCTGCTCATACGGACTTCAGCCAGATATCGACCAGCAATCCGCCGCAGAGTCACTTACAGTCGCAGGCGTTGATATTTACCACAGAAGCGCTGCAGAATTGGACGGCGCCTCGATCAGTATGGGCGGCGCGATCGGACGCAGTCTCAAAAAGGGCAATTACCTTGTTTTGGAGACTGAGGCACAGGGAAATCCGGGCTGGCTGCCATACTTGGGGCAATTGCGGCTTCAGGCATACAGTCATCTCGCTTGCGGCTCCAATTCGGTTATGTACTGGCACTGGCATTCCATCCATAATGCGATTGAAACGTACTGGAAGGGAGTTCTCAGCCATAACCTGAAACGAGGCGCCATCTATGATGAAGTGTGCAGGGTCGGAAGAGAATTTACTTTATATGGCAATAAGCTAAAGAACCTCAAAAAAGAAAACCGTGCCGCATTCCTCTTAAGCCATGAAGCGCTGACCGGACTGTCAGAATTTCCGATCAGCAGCTCTCTCCAGTATAACGAAGTGTTTCGCTGGCTTTTTGACGCGCTTTACAAAATGAATATTGACACGGACGTCATCTATGAGAAAGACCTTCTCCGGGACGGTTTTATCGACGCTTATGACACGATCTTTGTTCCCGCGCTTTATTCCGTCCGCGCAGAGACGATTCCGACGCTGCGTAAATTTACGGAGCGCGGCGGTCAGCTGATCGCTACGTTTAAGTCGTTTTTCAGCGACGGATACCTGAAAGTCTTTCATGACGATCAGCCTCACGGATTAACCGATGTATTCGGCATGACTTATGACCGTTTTACGATACCCACAAAGGAAACCGTCACATTCAGGGATACTGCCTTTTCGAATATGACAGAGAATTGCATGATACCTGCGCCCGGCATTGACCGCAATGCGGAAACCGGTCATTCTCCCTGCGGTTGTGGAAATGCTGCATCCTCCGAAGGCGGCCTCACGATCCCCGTTCAGGAGTGGATGGAATTGTTGGAACCTATCGGTGCCGAGACGCTTGCCTCCTATGAAACGGCTCATTGGGGTGAATGCGCCGCCGTCACAAGAAATCGTTTCGGCAAAGGTACCGCGGTCTATATCGGCTGCTATTTTGACGCGGATATTTTGGAAAAACTGCTTGCCACGCTTATGTCAGCGCGTGGTTTTGATACGGAAACGCTTCACTTTCCGCTGATCCGCAAGGACGGAATCAATGATGACGGAAACCGCATCACTTATCTGTTCAATTATTCGGACGCACCGGTCCGCTATCTCCACCACGGAACCGCTGCTCATGCACTTTTGACAGCTCAGGCAGTAGCCGCCGGTACCGAACTTACGATCGGGCCCTGGGATGTCGTGATCTTAGAGAGCGCAAACGAGCCGCTTTAGGGAATATACCGCACGGTATAAATCCGACGTCAGAATCACTTTCATCAGTGATTCGCCAGATGTTCCACAGCTGTCAGAAACCAGCGGCCGCAAGACCGCTTCTACATAGACATCTACATAAAAGCATGCATCTACATGGATACATATAACTATATAAAAGATAGGGAGGATTTATGATGAGACACAAAAATTGCAGCACCAAATGGATTGCCTGTCTGCTGACCGCCGTTATGCTGATCGGTGGCTGCGGCAAGGATTCCGGAACAACAGGCAGCCCATCCGATTCTAATGAATCGGGAAACACCGAGACTGCTTCGCCCGACGATTCCGGCAATTCTGAAACCAATGACTCAGGCGAGTCAGGATCAAACGGCCCGACTGTACAGCTTCCCGATTACAGCGATGTAACGGCTCTTGACCGTCCTGCAGAAATCTTTGTTGAAAAAGTAGACAATCTCGCCGATGATTTCTGGTTCGGCGTGGACGTCTCTTCCGTTATCGCTGAAGAAGAAAGCGGCGTCGTCTATTATAACGAAGACGGCGAAGAGCAGGATATTTTCCGTACGCTCAAAGAAAACGGCGTAAATGCCGTGCGGATCCGCGTCTGGAACGATCCGTGGGACGCGCAGGGCAATTCCTACGGCGGCGGACATAACGACTTAGATACCGCGATCAAGATCGGCCAGCGCGCGACTTCTTACGGCATGGAAGTGTTAATTGACTTCCACTATTCCGATTTTTGGGCCGATCCCAGTAAACAGATGGAACCGAAAGCCTGGGCGGACATGGACGTCACTGCAAAAGCGGACGCTCTGTATGCCTATACGAAAGAGTCCCTAAATGCCCTGCTTGATGCAGGCGTAAATGTAACGGCGGTCCAGATTGGAAACGAGACGACTACCGGCATGAGCGGCGTGAAGAACTGGGATGGACGGACAAAGCTGTTCAAAGCCGGTTGTCAGGCGGTCCGCGAGGTATCCGCAGAACGCGGGCAGGATATGCTGATCGCAATCCATTTCACAAACCCCGAAAATAGTACTGAATATCTTAAATATGCCGAAATTTTAGACGGCGTTTCCGTCGATTATGATATTTTTGCAAGCTCCTATTATCCATACTGGCACGGCACGCTTGAAAATCTGACCTCCGTGCTTGGCGAGATCGCGACGACATATAACAAAAAAGTCATGGTTGCCGAAGTCTCTTATACTTACACCATGGAAAACGGCGACGCTTCCGGCAACAGCCTTTCCGAAGATTCCGTCTGCGAGCTTCCCTACTCGATTTCCGTGCAGGGGCAGGCAGACTGTATCCGCGACGTGACTGCTGCAGTTGCCGCGACAGGCGAATACGGAATCGGTGTTTTCTACTGGGAGCCCGCATGGATTCCGGTTCCCGGCAATACGTATGAAGAACAGTCCGCTTTGTGGGAAGCACACGGCTCCGGCTGGGCGTCAAGCTATGCCGCGGAATACGACCCTGATGATGCCGGCGTATACTACGGCGGAAGCTCTTGGGATAATCAGGCATTATTTGACTTCACCGGACACCCGCTTGCCTCGCTCAGCGTATTCCGCTATCTGCGCACAGGTGCGACAGCCGAACTAAAGGCAGATTCCGTTCCGGCACTGGATTTGACCTTCCGGATCGGCGATGAGATCGTCCTGCCCGAAACCGCACCTGTTAATTATAATGACGGCAGCACGGCAGAAAATCCCGTTGTGTGGAATGAACCGGACGTGGAACAGGCGGTTGCGGGAGGTATCGGTAACTATATCATATCGGGAACCGTATCCGTAGACGGAGACACCTTCCCTGTCACATGCAATCTCCATGTGCTTGACTTAAATTTCGTGGATAATTACAGCTTTGAGGACGAAGATATGTCCATGTGGACGATCACGAATATTGACGATGTGACCGACGAAGTATTTGTTGTCGATAAATCTTCCGACGCCGTGACCGGAACGCATTCACTTCATTTTTACTCCACGCAGGATGTGAATTTTACTGTCGAACAGACGATCACGGGTTTGGAACCGGGCACTTACTATTTCCAGATCACACTGCATGGCGGAGATGCGCGGACACAGGATATGTCGATCTATGCAGTTGCCGACGGCGTGACCTATACAGAGCCGACGGACGTCGACGGCTGGACTGTTTACCGCTATCCCCGCATTGCCGCGATCACAACGACGGACGGCACGATCACGGTGGGCGCACATATCACAAGCAGCTCCGGTTCCTGGGGGAATCTGGATGACTTCATCTTAGCACCGGTCGCGGAATAAAGCCTCAAAAAGGCAAAACCGGAAAGTCTTTTATGATTTTCCGGCTTTGCCTTTCTTTTCTCACTAATCCCTTACATATCGCAAGCCTTGCCTGCGATACTGCTTAGTTGCCATATTGCCGCTTTACTCATCCCACAAATTTTCATTCGGTGCTTGAAAAAGCAATACTCATAGAAAAAAGGAATTTTCAGTGAATCATACGGTTGCAATGCTCCCCCTTAATCTCCATGCCATACTTCCCTGCAACTTTTATTGCCCCTCATCTATTCGGCACAGCGACAATTTTACTGCTGCCGGAACTGCTTCCGCACGATTCTTATAATGCGTTCCATATCCTCTTTTGTATTTTTTATATCACTTGGCAGGCAAAGCCCTCTGTTAAAAATATCTTCACTTACGCTTATCCCATCCTCTACCTGAATAAAATCATATTCTTCAAACACAGGCTGCAAATGCATTGGTTTCCATATTGGCCTTGTTTCAATACCTTCCGCATCTAAGGCATCCATAATCTGCGTTGGCGTTACACGGCTGTCCGCTGAAATCGTCATACAGGAAAGCCAGTTGTTGTCAATAGCCTCCCTGTTCAATGGATTCATTTCTATTTCTTCTATATCCGAAAAGGCATCTTTATACGTTTTATAAATTTCATGTTTTTTCTGTATATGCTCTTCAATATGCTGCATCTGTCCGCATCCGATTCCTGCAACAACATTCGACATTCTGTAATTGTAACCAATCGTAGAATGCTCATAATGTCTGGCGGGATCACGCGCCTGTCTTGATAAAAACCGGGCTTTATCCACATCTTTTTCCTGTTTGGCAACCAATATTCCTCCGCCCGAAGTTGTAATAATCTTGTTTCCATTAAAGGAGTAAATCCCATACTCCCCGAAAGTGCCTGTCATTTTTCCTTTATATGTCGTACCCAACGATTCCACCGCATCTTCAATCAAAGGAACCCTATGCTCCTTACAAAGTGCGCAGATTTCATCCATATTCGCTGATGTGCCGTACAAATGCACGGCCATGACAGCCTTCGGGTGGGGATATTTTTCAAACGCTTTCCTTAATGCCGCTGCATCCATATTCCAAGTATTACGTTCTGAATCGATAAAAACAGGAGTTGCCTTCTCGTATCTTACCGGATTAACGCTTGCCGCAAAGGTCAGGGAGGGTACAAATACAATATCATTCTCCTTAACCCCCGCTAAAATAACCGAAAGATGCAGCGCCGCCGTTCCGGAAGAAAGTGCTGCGGAGGAAGGTGCACCTACATAAGAAGCCACTTTATCCTCAAATTCATCTACATTCGGTCCTAACGGCGAAATCCAATTTGTTTCAAATGCTTTCTGGATATACTGCTGCTCCTCCGTATGCATGGTAGGAGTCGCCAAAAGAATTTTGTTCATCTCTTTACTTTCCTTTCCCAATAAGCAATTTTAGTATCTCAAATTCACTGTTCAGAAAATGCCTGTTCTAAATCTACAATAATGTCCTCCACAATTTCCTTTTTATAGTTCGTTACCGTATTCAGTGCCAAGATATTTCCCGGTCCCGGCGTGAAAGCATTGATAACGGAATAGATAAAAAAATTACCTAATACATAACCCGGCATTTTTTGCCTCCTTTCCGTTTCTATATCTTAGCACGGAATGTCATGTAATAGGTAATATCTGTTTTATATGCTGTTACATAGGTTGATCCTATGTTTTATTTATGTTTGGTACTGTTTCAAAGCCTCAACATAAATCTCTCCTAATTCTGATAACTCCTTATCCTTGTTCAGAATGTATCCAATATGCATCACCCCATCTTCCTCCAAAGGAATCGAAACGATAGATTCCCCTTGTAGATATTTAGGGAAAATACCACTTGAAATCGTATAACCATCCAGCCCTATCATTAGATTTACAATAGCTGCACGGTCACTCACCTTGATACTTCTTTCGGCAGGTTCATTGCTGAAAAGCTCCTCTGAAAAATTGGAAGATTCATACGTTCCCTGCACAAAATTTAGACGGGGATATGGCTTCAGATCATCCAGCCTGACAGATGTGCATTTTGCTAACGGGTGGTCTTTGCTTATAAAAATATGAGGCTTAGCGATAAACAATTCAAAAAATTTCAAATTGCATTCTTCAAACAGCTTTCTCAGCACATTTTCATTGCTGTTACAAAGATAAAGAATTCCCAAGTCACTGAACCTGTTCTGCACATCTTCTACAATCTGATGTGTCTGCGTTTCATTCAGTATAAACTCAAATCTTTCCTGTCCAAAACGCTGTATCAATTCTACAAACGCATTTGTTGTAAAGGTGTAATGCTGCGTGGAAACACAAAATCTCTGTTTTGCGGGCTTTTTATCAATATATTTTGATTCCAGAAGTTCCATCTGCTGAACCACCTGCCTTGCATACCCTAAAAATTCCATTCCCTCCTTTGTCAATGCCACTCCCGCCCTGCATCGGTTGAAAATTGTTATTCCAGCTTCCTTTTCCACTTCTTTAATAGCACCGGAAAGACTCGGCTGAGAAATATACGATTCTTTTGCCGCTTCTGTAATAGAACCTCTTTCCGCAACGATTATCATATACTTTAATTGCTGTAGTGTCATACCTCCTCCGATCTACGCAACCTGATAATATTTTGATTGTAAATCGCTTCCATTCTTATTCTCACACAGCATCCTATATCCGTCGGACTTTTTCCACTACTCCAATCACTTCTTCCCTATACCCCCGACCTGGATTTCTTATTTAATCCGTATCCGCTCACAGCTCCGAGAATACCGCCGACGATATGCCCCATATGGGATATATTGTCCCTGATGGCAATGCCCTCATACACCTGCTGCCCGATAAAGATCGCCGCAACCAGAATAAACGTCAATGGAATCTCGCCCTCCTCAAATCCGGTAAAAGATGCAAGCAGGATGAACGCGAATACTACGCCGCTCGCCCCGCACAGACCAATATGCGGGAAAAAAATATAATTGATCAGCGCTGGAACAAGCGCTGTGATCACAATGACCTCCACTAACTCTTTCGAACCGTGTTTTTCTTCGAGCATTGGTCCGAGCAGCAGCAGATACGACGCATTGGCAATAAAATGAGTCCATCCCGCATGTCCGAACACATGCGTAAAGAACCGGAGATATGTAAGCGGATTGATCAGCGACGAATGATATGTCATAAACAACAGCCGCGTCGCACCTCCCGATGTGATAATACCGAGCATCGTCGCAATAAAGCAGACTGCCACAAACCCCAGTGTTACCGGTGCGTTAAATGTGATCTTGAATTTTTTCTTCATGCCGTTTTTCCTTTCGCATTCCTCAACGCATCATTCATTCCCGCATAATTCCAAAACAGACAGGCATTTCGTTCCTTTGCATCGGTTATGTATCTCTTCCGTCTCATTCCGTTTTATCTTACGACGCCGCAAACTGACTATTATACAGCTCCGCATAAAAACCGCCCTGCCTAAGCAACTCTTCGTGATTGCCCTGTTCAATGATTGAACCGTCGCGCATGACTAAGATCACATCCGCCTCACGGATCGTCGAGAGGCGATGCGCGACGATGAAGCTCGTACGTCCCTGCATCATTGTTGCAAACGCATTCTGGATCTTGATCTCAGTACGCGTGTCGATCGATGACGTCGCCTCATCCAAAATCAGCATCGGCGGCAGGCAGAGCATGACGCGCGCGATACACAAAAGCTGCTTCTGCCCCTGTGAAAGATTTCCCCCGTCCTCCGTAATGACCGTATCATACCCTTCCGGCAGGCGCCTGATAAACCCGTGCGCATGCGAAAGCTTCGCCGCCGATATGATCTCCTCATCCGAAGCTTCCGGCTTTCCCATCGCGATATTTTCCCGGATCGTTCCTGTTTTCAGCCATGTCTCCTGCAATACCATGCCGTACGATGTACGCAGGCTTCCGCGCGTAATCTCACGGATATCCGTACCGGATACAAGAATCTTTCCGCTGTTTACATCATAAAAACGCATGAGCAGATTGATGATCGTGGTCTTGCCGCATCCGGTCGGACCGACGATCGCCACGCGCTGTCCTTTTTTGACGCGCAGATTGAAATCCTCGATCAGCTTTTTCTGTGGCACATAAGAAAACGAGACATGCTCCAACTCCACAGTTCCGTCCGGCTCTTCAAGCATTACCGCATCCTGCGGTTCCGGTACCTGAGATTCCTCATCGATCAGCTCAAAGATCCGGCCTGCACAGGCGATCGCATTCTGCAGTTCCGTAATGACGCCCGAAATCTCATTAAACGGCTTTGTATACTGATTCGCATAGCTTAAGAAACTCGAAAGCCGTCCGACACTGAACCCAAGCGGGTCTTTCACAACTGCAAGCGCCCCGGTCAGACCGACCGCCGTATAGACAAGCGAATTGACAAAACGTGTGGACGGGTTCGTGATCGAAGAAAAGAAAATGGCCCGCAGAGAACATTTTTTTAACCGCTCGTTGATCTCGTCAAAGCGCTCCATCGACTCATCCTCATGGCAAAACGCCTGCACAACCTTCTGATTTCCGATCATCTCGTCGATCAGCGCAGTCTGCTCGCCGCGCGTCTCTGACTGTATGCGGAACATGGTATAAGTTTTTTTCGCGATAAAGCTTGCCACAAAAAGAGAAACCGGCGTGATGCAGACAACGACCAATGCAATCTTCCAGTTGATAGACAGCATGAACAGCAATGTTCCCACGATCGTCAAAACACCGGTAAACAACTGTGTAAACCCCATTAACAGACCATCGGAAAACTGGTCCACATCGGCGATCACGCGGCTTACAACATCACCGTAAGAATGTCCGTCAATATATCCAAGCGGCAATACCTCTATTTTACGGATCGCCTCGCTTCTGATATCGCGCACCACCTGATATGTGATCCGGTTATTACATACGTTCATCAGCCATTGCGCGAGCGCCGTGACCAGTACACAGATCACGATCATGATCAGGATCCGCAATAACCCGTCAAAATCGACAAGCCCCTTATCCACGATATGGTCAATGGCATTCCCTGTCAGAATCGGCACATATAAGGTCAAAACAACCGTAACTGCCGCAAACAATATGGATAAAAACAGCACCAGCCAGCTTCTTTTGATATAATGCAGTACCCTTTTCATGATTGCCGCCTGCCCTGCGTGTGTCTGTTTTGCCATGTCAGTCTTCCACTCCTATTCCCCTTTGTGCGCTTCAGCGCACATACCAATCAATATTTGAAAGTTTACTTTCAAACTTTCCGCATACCGCTCAAACCCTGCACCTGTATCTTTTTCATGACGCATCTGCTGCCGTCTCTTTCTTGAACTGGGATTCATAAATCTCCCGATAGACCCCGCACTCTGCAAGAAGCTGTTCATGCGTACCGATTCCCGCCAGTCTTCCGTCGTCCAACACCAGAATCAGATCAGCATGCATGATCGACGCCGTTCTTTGAGATACAATAAACACTGTGGTGTTCCCGTCCATCCCTTTGATCGCGCTGCGCAGTTTTGCATCCGTCGCGTAATCAAGTGCGGATGCACTGTCATCCAAAATCAGGATCTCCGGTTTCTTCACAAGCGCGCGGGCGATCGTCAGCCTCTGCTTCTGGCCGCCGGATAAGTTCTTTCCTCCCTGCTCAATCTTAGCGTCAAGCTGTCCGTCCTTCTCCCGCACAAACTCCGCCGCCTGTGAGAGCGTAAGCGCCTCCCACAGTTCGTCATCCGAGGCATCCTCTTTTCCCCATTTGAGATTATCCCGGATCGTACCCTGAAACAGGACCGCCTTCTGAAGCACCACGCCAATCTTTTGACGCAGTTCGCGCACGGAATAGTCACGAACATCCCTACCGTCCACCGAAACACTTCCCGCGCTCGCGTCATAAAAGCGCGGTATCATATTCACAACGGAGGACTTTCCCGAACCCGTGCCGCCGATAATGCCAATGGTCTGTCCCCTCTTTGCCGCAAAGTCGATCTCCTCAAGCGCTGCCTCACCCGCATTATGATAATGCATGCTGACATGGGAAAAACGCACGGCTTCATCTACCGCGTCCACACAATCCACCGTATCTGTACTAAATTCTGACTTGCTGCCTGCACAATCAGCCTCCCCGTCCGCGCGTTCTGACGCCCTCCCCGCATTTCCTGCCGTCTGTCCTGCGGCATTCCCTGCGCCGCCCTTATCCATGGACGGCTGCATATCAAACACACTCTGAATCCGGTTTGCGCACGCCGCCGCTTTTGTCACCGTAATGATCAGATTGGCAAGCTTGATCAGTTCCACCAATATCTGCGACATATAATTGACAAGAGCCACAACGTTTCCCTGCGTCAGATTTCCGACATCGACCTGCAGCGCACCCACATAGATCAACACGACTGTAGCAAGATTGATGATCACATACGTGACCGGATTCATCAAAGCCGAGATCCTTCCGACATAATTCTGCATCGCGGTCAGATGATCGTTACTCTCGTCAAACCGCGTGATCTCCGATCCCTCTTTATGAAATGCCCGAATGACCCGCGCGCCCGTTAAGTTTTCCCTTGTAATGCCAAGCACCCTGTCTAATCCCGCCTGCACTTTGCGGTACAGGGGAATGCTGACCGCCATGACGCCGAACACAACGAGGCTTAAAAGCGGAATTGTCACAACAAAAATAAGTGCCGCTTTCACATCGATCGTAAACGCCATCACCATCGCGCCGAACACGATGAACGGTGAGCGCAGAAACAAGCGCAGCACCATATTAACGCCGTTCTGTACCTGATTGGCGTCGGACGTCATGCGCGTGATCATTGTGGACGCGCCCAGCGTATCAAGCTCCGTAAACGACAGACTCTGAATATGCCGGTACAATCCGCTCTTCATTCCTGCTGCAAATCCAACCGCCGCTTTCGCCGCAAAATACTGTGCCGTCAGGGAACAGGTCAGACCGATCACACCGAGCGCGACAAGCAAAAGACAGCGCATATAAATATAATGCCTGTCTCCGCGTGCAATGCCAATATCAATAATGTCCGCCATCACTAGCGGCACAAACAGTTCAAACGTCGCCTCAAGCATCTTAAACAGCGGCGCAAGAACTGTTTCCTTTTTATAATCTTTCAGATACACCAACAATTTTCTCATGTCGGATATACACTCCTCCGGTCATTCTGTTTTATTTTTCGATATCATAATATCATGCAGTCAAAACGATGATCGCTGTCCCGAAGCTTACTCCTAATTCCTCCCACATCCTTCATTCCCTCATTTCATAAAATCGTCAAGGATTTTCTTTCGAATACCAGTTATATTCTTTTGAAAATGCCGGTTCTATCGGTCAGGTTAGATTCTCACAAGAAAACTATGCTGCGGCGCCGCCAAATAGAAAATCTCGCCGTCATGCAGAAGATACGGCTGGTTCGGGCGCAGACGCGCGCCATTCCCAAGATACGTCCCGTAGCTCGATCCCCGGTCTGTCAAATATAATCCGCCGTTTACGATTCGCAGCTCACAATGCACCTTGCTGACGCCCGGCGTATTCTCCGGGAAAAGAAGATGGCATCTCGCGCGGCTTCTCCCCATGACCATATATCCGGTAACAGTAAAGCTATTGTTTGCAAAAATCCCCTGCGTGCCAATGATCTTCGGCGCTCCGCGCACTGCCATCGCATTCTGATATGCCACGACCTGCCTGTGCGCCATATATTGTTCCCGTTCCCTTGCAATCTGCGCCTCACGTTTTTTGTCGCGGCGGATCATATAGATTAGGAAGATCAGAACAAGCACAAACACAACGGCAACCGCAGCCGCCAACAGAATCACAAGAAGATCCGGTCCGTCTTTCTTCCCGCTTTCCGCCTCTCCCCCTGTCACGGCAGGCACGACCGGCTGGTCTTCCAAATCATGCTCGTACTGTTCCGCGCTGATCTTATCGTAAGATAGATGCAGATTATCAAGCGCCTGCATCACGTAGTCCACATGCGTCACAAAGCCGATATAATTACCGCCGTCCGAATCTGCAGCGATCGCCTCATTAATACCGATGACATAACCCTGCACCGTCACGGTCGGCCCGCCGGAATTGCCATGATTGATATCCGCATCGATCAAAAAATAATCAACCCCGTCGGAAATCACACTGCTCTTTGTAATAATGCCGGATGTGATCATCTGATCATCCACCAGTGATGAGAAATCTCCGTCATAATAGGTCTTATCGGAAAACTCGTCCCCGATGCCCGGATATCCGAGCGTATATACCTGTGTCGTAACTTCAATATTCTCACTCGCGATCATCGGCAGCGCAACCCTGCCGGCAACCTTCCTCTCGGTCCGGAGGATCGCAATATCCGTCATGGAATCGGCATAAAGTACCTCCACATCGTAATTATCTTCATCCATCGTATCACCCGTTGCGATAAAAACCGACTCATAGGTCTCATCCTTATCATCGTTCGGATTGACGACATGATAACAGGTAACAAATAGATCCGTCTCCTCTCCCGCGGTGCCGATGCCGAATGCGGAACCCATATAAAAATATTCCTTATCCTCATACATGACCCTGACAACACCGTTCCGCGCGTCCAGCACTTTCTTCGTCGCACGTCCCGATGCACCCGCATCTATGGAACCCGCAAAGAGCAGAACACATGCTAACCACACCATCATCCGTCTTCCAGTTTTTTTCATATCCGATCCCCTATCTGTTTCACTTTCATCTGATGCACACCATGATCCTTTTGCATAATCATTTTTATTTTATCATTCCGGGGGCAGGTCCGCAAGCAGATAACGGTTGCGGAACATAAAAAATCCGGATGCCGAAGCACCCGGATTTTTACTGAGGTTCCATTCATATTTTTTCCATATTCAGATCGTTATTCCACATCCTGCAGTGCCGCGTAATTTTCCTCGCCGGTTCGCACCTTTACGACACGGTCCACATTGTAGACAAAAATCTTTCCGTCTCCGATATGTCCTGTGTAAAGCGTCTTTTTCACGGTCTCCACCACATCCTCGACCGGAATCTTGCTGACAACGACCTCCAGTTTCACTTTCGGCAGCAGCGTCGCGTCAATCTCCGCGCCGCGGTACTTCTCGCCAGCTCCCTTCTGAATGCCGCAGCCCATGACCTGCGTCATGGTCATGCCCGTCACGCCCAGATCGTTTAACGCGGTCTTTAAGCGCTCGAAGCGCGACAGCTTCGCAATGACGACGACCTTATAAATACCGCTTGGCGAAGCCGCAACGGGCGCTTCCACAACCTTGACCGCCGCATTTTTCTGGAATTCGGAAGCCTTTTCATAATCGTCATTTCCGAGATCGGTATTCTCATTCACTTCCATTGTCATCGTATTAGATACATCCATGATACTGAATCCTGAATAAGCAGACGGAAGACCGTGCTCCGTCGAATCCAATCCGACAATTTCTTCTTCCTCTGATACACGCAGTCCCATAACCGCCTTAATGACCGCAAATGTGATCACGATCGTGACCGCCGTATACGCAATGATACATGCCACGCCTAATAACTGAATACCAAGCAGCTTCATGCCGCCTCCGTAGAAAAGTCCTTCGCCCATGATCTGGTTTGCGCCGAATGTCACGCCGTCCCCATAGCCCCTTGCAAACGCAGGCGCACTGTCCGTCGCAAACAATCCGACCGCAATCGTTCCCCAGATGCCGTTCATGCAGTGAACCGCAACCGCGCCGACCGGATCGTCGATATGTAATTTGTGGTCTAACAGCCATACCCCAAATACAACAAGCAGTCCGGCAACCGCTCCGATCACGATGGAGCCGAACGCATCCGTCACATCGCAGGACGCCGTGATCGCCACAAGCCCTGCAAGAGAGGCGTTTAAGCACATCGACACATCGGGCTTTCCATATTTGATCCATGTAAAGATCATACACACGACCGTAGCCACTGCCGGTGCGATCGTCGTCGTTACAAAGATAGAGCCAAGCTCCTCCACTGTCACTGCCGCCGCGCCGTTAAACCCGTACCAGCCAAGCCACAGAATAAAAACACCGAGCGCGCCGAGCGGCAGGCTGTGTCCCGGAAACGCATTGACCTTCGTGATCTTCCCTTTTTTATCCTTCGTGAACTTGCCAATGCGGGGACCGAGCATTTTTGCGCCGATCAGCGCGCAGACGCCGCCGACCATATGGATACATGCCGAACCCGCGAAATCGTGGAATCCCATCTGCGCAAGCCATCCGCCGCCCCATACCCAGTGCGCCTCGATCGGATAGATCAGCGCCGAGATCACTGCGGAGTAAATACAGTAGGACAAAAATTTTGTCCGCTCCGCCATGGCCCCTGACACGATCGTCGCCGTTGTCGCACAGAACACAAGGTTAAATACAAAATTTGACCAGTCAAAACTCTCGTAAGCCGTAAAAATATCAAAACCCGGCTTACCGATCAGACCGACCAGATCTTCCCCAAGTAAAAGCCCGAAGCCGATCAGAATAAACATGACGGTACCGATGCAGAAGTCCATCAGGTTTTTCATAATAATGTTTCCCGCGTTCTTGGCTCTGGTAAAACCGGTCTCCACCATCGCAAAACCCGCCTGCATCCAGAACACCAGCGCCGCGCCGATCAAAAACCAGACGCCGAACACATTGTCGTTCACAAAGCTCATTACTTCCTCTGTCATAATAATCTCCTCCTCTGCTGCTTAATCAAATCTTCTGTGGCAGCGGTCAAGCGTCTTCTTCTGTGCCCTCCCGCTCACTGCCCGCAGAAATCAAAAAATGCGACACTATGGGTACACCTGCACCAATGCCCCATTGCATCGCATCACATACCGCCGCAATCTGCGGCGGCAATTTTAACGGCTGCTTTTCCATCAACAGATCCCCGCAGACAGCAAAAATACCGTCTGATCAGCAGCCGCAATTTGAAAAAAAGAGCGCCCGAGATTTTCTCTCAAGCGCCTTTGCTTTTCATGTCGTACTATAACACCTTATTTTTGCTCTGTCAACTATTTTCTTTATTTTTCATTTGTTCTTATTTTGTCTTATTTTTTCGATTTTTCTTTTATCGTTTCTTAGTTGTTATTCCTTGGCTTTTGTTCTTTGGCTTTTATTCCCTTACTTTTGTTCCCTTACTTTATTCTTTGGCTTTTATTTCTTATATTTTGGGGCAGTCCGCGTATAAGCGCCGCTTATACGGCGCGCTCAGCACTTCTCCGGTTCCGGATAATCCACGCCAAACGTCTCCACCGTTACCGTCTTCATCACCTGCGGCTCAAGCGGTCTGTCGGAATAATCTGTCGCCGTCTCTGCGATCGCATTTACGACGTCCATACCCTCCGTCACCTTTCCGAACGCCGCATAAGCGCCGTCTAAATGCGGGCTTGTCTTGTGCATGATAAAAAACTGGGAACCCGCAGAATCCGGCATCATCGACCGCGCCATGGAAAGAACACCCTCCGTATGCTTCAGGTCATTGCGAAAACCGTTCTGCGAAAATTCACCTTTTATCCCATAGTCCGGGCCACCCATTCCAGTTCCTTCAGGATCGCCGCCCTGGATCATAAAACCGTTGATGACGCGGTGAAAGATCAACCCGTCATAAAAACCCTTTTTCACCAGACTGACAAAGTTATTGACCGTGTTCGGCGCGATTTCGGGATATAACTCTGCTTTCACGATCCCTCCGTCCGCCATTTCAAATGTTACAACCGGATTCTGTGCCATGATCTACTCTCCTTTTTTGTTTGTTCGTGTATCAGACTTCAACAGCACAAGATGACCTTCGCCGCCAAACCCCGCTCATGACTCAGTATAACATGAAAAAGCAATTCGCGCTATATTATATCACATGATGAGCACAAATCACATGAAGAACACGAATCCCATCATGCACTATCGCATTAAGAAACAAATCATGCTATACTTGCTATTATGAAGAAAAAAATTGCCGCAGACAGTCAACTCCATAAGATCATCTTTCTGATCGATGCACTCCCCGAAACCGAATTGCTGTCCAGAACTCTGATGGAATTGTGGATGAGCGGATACGAAGCCGAACGGATTCCGGTGGAACAGATTCTTCCGCAACTTACGGAAGCCCTGCCTGATCATGATGCACAAAATGATGTTCCCGCGGACTCGCAGACCATCCTCATCGTGACCGACCGCACCGATCTTGCGGACGCCGCACTTCGTCACGGCATCGCCGTCATCGGCTATCTGCATGAAAAAAACAAGGACGCCTCCTTTCAGGGCGTCCGCTATCTGATTACCGATATTTCAGGTCTGGATGCCCGCTTTTGTGAGCTCGCCTACTGCCGCGCGCACGGACTTCCGCTGACCGTTATAGAAACTGCGCGCTGTCTCATTCGCGAAATTACCTTAGAAGATATCCCGCGCCTCTACGAGATTTACGCAGACCCTGCCGTAACCGATCACATGGAAGCACTCTATGCGGATGAAGCCGCGGAGCGTTCCTACATCCGCGACTATATCGACAAAATCTACAGCTTTTACGGCTATGGCATGTGGGTCGTTATCCATAAAGAAGACAGTCTGCTCATCGGGCGCGCCGGAATTGAACCCAAAGAAGATACTGCCGAACTTGGTTACGTGATCGCAAAAGAATACCGGCGTCAGGGATACGCGGCTGAGGTCTGCCGCGCGATCCTGCTCCATGCCGCAGACTGCTTATGTCTGCCGGAAGTCTGCGCACGCGTACATAAAGACAACGCCGCCTCTCTCCGGCTCTGCGAAAAGCTGAAATTTCAACCGCTCCCACAGTCAGACGATCCTGATATGCTGCTGTTTCGGCGCAGGCTGAACTAGCAACGCAGACATATCATACTTTTCTTATGATCAAAAATGCTTTCATCCCCTAAGAATTTTGTTTCCTTATTTTCATATTTGCTCCCATTTGTGTGCTTTAGCACGCACTCAAATCAGGGAGGTTGAAACGAATGTCTTTCAACCTTTCCTCTGCAGGATTTTTTACGGCAATTGGAAAGAAACAAGGGTGATGTAATTCATCTACCCGTTCCTCCAAGCCTTCCACAATAACATAAACAGCATTCCGGTCTATTTCATCGTGAGGGAAAGTCAAAATACACATTCTTCCACGATATTTTTGGAGCTCCCCCTCTGCAAATCCTTCCGGCGTAATTAAAACACACGTCCGCATGCGCATCTATAAAAAAGATTGACGCTTACGCGCCAATCTTTTTTTGAATCATCCATATCCTGTCCGCATCAACACGTATGGATTCTATTTATGCCTTGCCGTTGCAGCCAAGTACGTCGATCAGCTTATGACGAACAAGCTCCTTGATGTTCGCACGCGCCGGCTTTAAGTACTCGCGCGGGTCGAACTTATCAGGATGCTCTGCAAAGAACTTGCGGATCGTTCCGGTCATTGCAAGACGCAGGTCGGAGTCAATGTTGATCTTACATACTGCGGAACGTGCAGCTTCACGAAGCTGGTCCTCCGGTACGCCGATCGCACCCGGCATTGCGCCGCCGTAAGTATTAACCATTTCTACATATTCCTGCGGAACCGAAGAGGAACCGTGCAGTACGATCGGGAATCCCGGTATTCTCTTCTCGCACTCATGCAGCACGTCAAAACGGAGCTGCGGCTTGGTGCCCGGCTTAAATTTATATGCGCCGTGGCTTGTACCGATTGCGATCGCAAGAGAATCACAGCCCGTTCTGGAAACGAACTCCTCTACCTGCTCAGGATGCGTATAGGCGGAATCCTCCGCAGATACCTGCACGTCATCCTCAACACCTGCCAATGTACCAAGCTCAGCTTCGACAACAACGCCGTGCTCATGCGCATATTCTACGACCTTCTTCGTAATCTCAATATTCTCCTCAAAAGGCTTGGAGGAAGCGTCAATCATGACGGAAGTAAATCCGCCGTCGATGCAGGACTTGCAGGTCTCAAAATCCGGACCGTGATCCAAGTGCAGTGCAATCGGAAGCTCCGGAAAACAGATTGTAGCTGCCTCAACAAGTTTTACAAGATAATTGTGATTAGCGTATGCGCGCGCACCCTTGGATACCTGTAAAATAACAGGCGCTTTCTCCTCTGCGCATGCCTCCGTGATACCCTGTACGATCTCCATGTTGTTGACATTGAAAGCGCCGATCGCATAGCCGCCTTCGTATGCCTTCTTAAACATTTCAGTAGTTGTAACTAATGGCATAATCTTTCATCCTTTCTTTTTATAGTGTCTTAACAGCCCCTTGGCTCCTAATCATTCCTATTATATCCTATTCCTTCCAAAATGAAAACATCAAAACGCGAAAAAGCAAGAGAAAAAAGCAAGATCCCGTAAAACCCGCTGTCAATCCGAATGTTCACATTTTGTTCATATATCGTTTAACATTTTTTCATTCCAAAATCATTTTTTATCCATACTTCGGGGATATACTAAGACCATAAAACACAACAACGCATTACACACTTTCAATTAAACTTTTTCATAATACATGCCGGATAACGCAGGTTATCCGGCATCCTCCCTTTTTAGGGCATTTTCTTTTTTATGTCACGATCCTGCCCTGTTGCAGATTTCTGTCATACCCCCGCCCCTTTTCCGATATTGTATAAAAAGAACGTAAGCTCTTCCGTGATTGGGAAATTCCAATAAAATAGAAATTCCCCGTCACGATCAAGAAAGCGCATCTCCCATGAACACCCTTTCCCAAATTCTAAATACCATAGACTCCTTTGTCTGGGGACCCCCCATGCTTCTGCTGCTTGTCGGAACCGGCGTTGTGCTCTGTATCCGCACCCGCTTTCTGCCGTGGCGGAAACTTCCTTTTGCCCTGAAAAGCACGCTGCAGCGCAGCGCGCGCACTGTCGATGCTTCGGGCGGCAGGGCAGGCGGGATTTCCCCTTTTTCCGCGCTGATGACATCCCTTGCGGCAACCATCGGTACCGGCAATATCATCGGCGTAGCGACCGCACTGGTCTTAGGCGGTCCGGGCGCACTCGTATGGATGTGGATCGCTGCCGCTTTCGGTATTGCCTCTAAATTCAGTGAATGTATGCTCGCAGTAAAATACCGCGAACGCAACGCGCGCGGCGAGATCGTTGGCGGTCCCATGTATACATTAAAAAACGCGTTTCCCTGCAACCATATCGGCAAAGCGCTCGGCTTTCTGTTTGCCCTGTTCACCGTGTTATCCTCGTTCGGCATCGGCAATATGACACAGGCAAACTCGATTGCAGACGCACTGTACGACACCTTTTCGGTCCCCGCCCGTCTTACCGGGCTGATCCTCACCGCTCTGACTCTGCTGATTGTTGTAGGCGGTATCCGCTCCATCTCCAAAATTGCCACCGTGCTCGTGCCATCCATGGCGCTGCTCTACATTGCAGCAGGTCTTATCATACTGGCAGTGAATTATCGTAATATTCCCCAAAGCCTTGTGCAGATCATCACAATGGCATTCTCCAAAGATGCCGTGACGGGCGGCACTCTGGGCACGATCACTGCTTCCGCACTGCGCGCCATGCGCTACGGCGTCGCACGCGGCGTCTTCTCAAATGAAGCGGGCATGGGTTCCGCCGCCATCACTGCCGCCCCGGCCGCTGCCGCCTCACCCGTCCGTCAGGGATATATCAATATGACCGGCACCTTTTGGGATACGATCGTGGTATGCACCATTACAGGTTTGTGTATCATGAGCAGCGGCGTCCTCGGAATCATGGAGACATCGGACTCAGGCATCTATGCGGATCATTCCGGACAGCTGGTACTCTTAAGCAGCCACCATACGGACTGCCCTGCCGCCTATGACATAGCAAACCGGACCCCTTCATCCTTAACTCTTATTTTGAACCTGTCTTCCTCCGCTCCGAAAGCAGAAACGTTCTATCCTGACGGCACATACATTACGCTGACCCGTTTCGATCCGGGCGGCACATCGCCCCCAGATGACAAAGGAAACGGCACAAACATGCCGTACCCCCATAGCGGCGAAACAATTTCCCCAGCTCCGGAGCTTTCCGGCACTTGGCGCGATCCTCATGGATGCCTCTATACTTTTCGTTCGGACGGCACTTACGACTATGCAAAACCGCTTACAGGCGCGGCACTTACGATCGCCGCATTCCGCAGCACCCTCGGCGATACGGGAGCTTATTTTCTGACAGTCAGCATTGTATTATTTGCTTTTTCCACCATTCTGGGCTGGGAATACCTAGGAGAAAAAGCCTTTGAATATCTGATGAACACACACAGATACAATCTGCTTTACCGTATGATATTTTCATGTGCCGCCTGCGCCGGCGCATCTGCAGCTCTTGATATCGTGTGGAATTTTTCGAACATTGCAAATGCACTTATGGCTGTCCCCAATCTTCTCTGCCTGCTCATATTAAGCGGTGAGGTCGCTGCAGAGATCCGGCAGTATGAGACCGGTCCCGGGCGTCAAAAAAACAAAATCAGGAAACACTGATCAGATCAGTGTTTCCTGATTCTCATGGCACTAAAAAACGGATCGCATGATGCTCATTATGCACTTTTACTCTGCGGTGTTCTCCGCCAAACTCACCGTCAAGTGTCCAGGACACCGCCTCTTTCGTCTCAAAAATAATATCTGCCGCCTTAAAACTGTTCATCAATTCTGTATCAAATTTCGCACCGATCAGCGCTGTCACGATTCGGTTCAGTTCCACCACATTGCGCGGACGTCTGATGAGCGTAACCTCAAAAAGTCCGTCATCAAGCTGAACGTTTTTTCCCGTTATGTTTTGAAATCCGCCGACAGAATGCGAGTTTGTCACCATTCCATAGAGATAGTCGCCCTCTATCCGCCTGCCGTCTGCCGTCACGGTCACGTCATAAGACTTGATCGAGGAAAGTCTTGTGATACCTTCCAATATATATGCCATATGTCCAAGTATATTTTTCATTTCCTGTCTGGTCTCATAGGACACATCCGTAAAAAGTCCGAACGCCGCAATATAAACGAATACATCGTCATTAAATCTTCCGATGTCACACAAAAACGGTTTGCCGCGCACGGCTGTCTCCATCGCCGCAGACGCTTTTTTCGGAATTTTTAAGCTGTTTGCAAAATCATTCGTTGAGCCTGTCGGCAGATACCCGATCGGTATACGTTTGGTACTCCGCATCATTCCCGTCACCACTTCATCAAGCGTGCCGTCTCCGCCTGAGCAGACACATAGCTCATATTCACCGGCACTATCCGAAACGACCGTTACTGCATCCCCCCGGCTCTGCGTCGGGTGCACGACTACATCATAACCGTCTTTGGTGAGCCTATCCACAATATCTAAAATTCTCGCCTTGATCTGCCCTTTTCCGGCATGTGGGTTAAAAATGAACAATGCTTTCTTCTTCATATCCGTATCCTCAAAAGACTTTTCCCGAAACTCTTCCTATGCAGGCATTTTGCATATACAAAATAAGCCGCCCTGCGGCGGCTCATTTTCTATCCTTATTTGACTTCTTTACCGCTCAGGAAATCCGCAAGCTTGGCAACTGCCGCATTCTCATCTTCACCGTCAGCTTCAATTGTCACATTCTCCCCCGCATCCATTCCGAGACTCATCATCCCCATGATACTCTTTGCGTTGACTCTCTTTCCCTCTGCCTCAAGATAAATCTTGCTGTCAAACTGACTTGCAATCTGTACCATTACCGCGATCGGTCTTGCTTCCAGACCGTTTGCCAATTGGATCGACATTGTTTCCTTTTTCATAGCTCTCCTCTTTTCCTGCTTCCTGAAAATTCCCTTTTCCCCTGTGCTTTCAGCCAGTACCCCATTTCTCTTCTATCATCTGCGGCCCCTATGCGTTTCCCTTAAGCTCCTCCGCGATCTCCGATAATTTCCTCAGTCGGTGATTCATACCGGATTTGCCAATAGGAGGCGCCATCAACTGCGACAGTTCCCCAAGTGTCGCGTCAGGTCTCTCCAGGCGAAGTTCCGCCGCTTTCCGCAGATTCTCGGGCAGTGAGGAAAGTCCTCGTTTTTCCTGTATCAGTTTAATATCCTCTACCTGCCTGTTTGCCGCATTGACTGTCTTGACAATATTCGCCGCCTCACAATTCACCCTCCGGTTCACACGATTGCTGATATCTTTCAAAATGCGAAGATTCTCAAGCTCCATCAGCGATACATGCGCCTCCATGATATTGAGCAGATCGACGATACATGCACTTTCCTTCAGGTAGACCACATGATACTTTTTACGGCGGATGACCTTTGCCTCCAGTTCAAACCCCGTAAGCACCCCGCACAACTGCTCTGCCTGCGGCATACTTCCACAGACAAATTCCAGATGATAACTTCTTTTGGGATTGCTCATGGATCCAATCGATAAATAGGTCCCGCGCAAATACGCTCTGCGGCAGCAACCGTTTTTCAGCAGCAGCGGCGATACCTGTGTGCCCTGCGCCGTCAGCCTGCACGCTTCGGATACGGTCACCGCATCCCTGCCCGTCAATGTGAATTGATCAATACCAGTCTTTTCCTGCACTGCAAACAATTTTTCGAAAATATCCGTATCTATATTAAATGTTTTTTTCAATAATGTAAAGCATTTTCTTAATACCGCGCTATTTTCAGCACGAATTTCCAGGCAGCGCACCCCTCTTTGCGTCTCGACAATCCTTGCACAGCAGTTCAAAACTGCCGCCAATTCTGCAATCTGACAATGCCTTGCCTGCCCGCAGTGCCGCGCAAGCTCTTCTTTGACCTCTCCTGAAAAAGACATTTAGCCCCCCTGCCGGATATCCCGGTGTCCGATCGTCAGTCCGTAATCACCCTGATCCTTCAGCCGCGCATAAAGCTCGCTCGCCAGCGTAACGCTTCGATGCTTTCCTCCTGTACAGCCGATTGCGATCACAAGCTGATATTTTCCTTCCTTCACGTAATTTGGTATCAGAAAACGGATCATATCAGTCAGCTTTTCCATAAACTGTTCCGTTTCCGGAAAAGACTTTACATAATCCTGCACAGCCTTATCCTGTCCGGTCTGATGCTTTAGCTCATCAATATAAAAGGGATTCGGCAGAAAACGCACATCGAATACCAGATCGGCATCCGCCGGAATCCCAAACTTAAATCCAAATGACATGATACTGACGATAAGGCTATTGTACGCCTCATTTCCGATAAAAATACGATCCAGCTCTTCTTTCAGTTCGCGGGTCAGAAGCTTTGATGTGTCGATCACGTAATCCGAAATTTCGCGGATCGGCTTTAACACAGCGCGCTCTTTGTGAATTCCCTCCTCGACGCGTCCCTCCGGAGACAGCGGATGCATGCGCCTGCTCTCCTTGTAGCGCTTCATCAGTACAGCGTCGCTCGCCTCCATGAAAAGCATATCATAGGCATAGCCGGCACTTTTGATCCCATCCAGAATATCCGCAAGTTCCTCAAAGGATTGTCCGGCCCGTACATCAATGCCGAGAGCCACCTTTGTCACCTCGCTGCCCGGCGTCACGATCAGTTCCACAAATTTGCCGATCAGTGCCACGGGAAGATTGTCAACGCAATAAAACCCGATATCCTCCAACATTTTTAACGCTGTTCTCTTTCCGCCGCCGCTCATGCCTGTCACAATCACAAATTTCATATAAAATCACCTATCCGTATCACTTCCGGTTCCAGTTCTACATGAAACCGTTCTTTGACCTTTTCCCGTACTTCTTCAATCAGCTCATATATGTCCTGCGCCGTTGCATTTCCGACATTAATGATAAATCCGCAATGCTTTTCCGACACCTGTGCTCCGCCGATGCGGTATCCGCGCAGACCGGCATCCATAATCAGTTTTCCGGCAAAATAGCCTTCCGGTCTCTTAAATGTACTGCCCGCACTTGCAAAAGTAAGCGGTTGTTTTGCGCGCCTTCTCTCATTAAAATCTTCCATTTTTGCGCGGATCTTCTGCCCGTCCCCATGCTGCAGGCACAGTACCGCCTCCAGCACAATGAAAGGACGGTTTCTGATAATACTTGTGCGATAGCTAAATTCCATTGTATCCCGGTCTAACACCATCTGACCGCCCTGTTCGTTTAAGACCGTCACACTTTCTACGACCTGACTCATCTCGCCATCATATGCGCCCGCGTTCATCACGACCGCTCCGCCGATACTGCCGGGAATGCCCGACGCAAATTCCAACCCGGTCAGGGAGTGCTGTGCCGCCTGCACCGCCACGCTTGACAAAAGTGCCCCCGCCTGAACACACATGCGCACGCCGTCCACCGTCACACTGCCCATGCCGTCGCCGATCTGAAGCACGACTCCGCGATATCCCCTGTCACTGACTAAAAGATTGCTGCCGTTTCCAATGACAATATAAGGCTGGTGCAGCTGTTCAAAATATGCCGCAAGTTTTATCAGCTGCTCCGCACTCTGTATCCGTATAAACATATCAGCAGCACCGCCGACCCGGAAGGTCGTATGCTTTTCCATCGGTTCATTCTGTAATAAATATTCCGGCTCTACAAGCTGCCGTATAAATCGCTCCACTGTCTCTGTCACATCCACCCTCCATGCCGTCAAACACAACGCTTTCGATAATATTGTCACCGCTTACCTCATTGTATGCGCACATTCCTGCCATCAGTCCGGAAAGCGCCGCAGCAAATCCGTTTGCAATCACCAAAGATCCTAAGGAAACGATGATTTAATCAGCGCTTTCTTAGGAAAGCACTAACTTTGCCGCACCATAGATGCCTGCGTCGTTCCCAAGCGTTGCCAATGCAAATTTGGCATTTCTGCTGCCGTGGAACACATTGGGCTCATAATACTTCCTGATATAGTCGATCAGAACCGGTCCTGCCTTTGACACACCGCCCCCAATCACAAAAATCTCCGGGTTCACGACCCCCGCGACCACGGCAAGTCCTTTCCCAAGATATTCTCCAAACTTCCCGGCAACTTCCATGGCAAGCGTATCCCCCGCCTTGACTGCATCAAAAACGGTCTTCGCGGAAATCTCTCCGCTCCGCAGCATACTGTCCTGACTGCTTCCGGCGAGCGCACGCTTCGCTAAACGCACAACCCCTGTAGCCGACGCATATTGTTCCAGGCAGCCGCGGTTTCCGCAGCCGCACGCTTCCTGTTCCCCGTCTTCGACATGAATATGACCGATCTCCCCGCCTGCGCCCGTTGCCCCGGCAAGCAGCCTGCCGTCTACGATAATGCCTCCGCCAACACCGGTTCCGAGTGTCACAGCCACCATATTACGATAACCCTTTCCGCCGCCTTTCCACATCTCTCCAAGCGCCGCTACGTTCGCATCGTTGCCGGCTTTGACCGTTAAACCCGTCAGCGCGCCGAGTTCCTTGTTGATATTCATAACGCCCCAGCCCAGATTCGCCGCCTTGTAGATCGTTCCCTCGCTGTCGACCGGTCCGGGAACACCGATTCCGATACCTGAAACATTCTCATCAGAATATCCTTTTTCTTTCATTTTCTCTTTGACAGCCTGTGCAATGTCCGGCAGGATCTGTCTTCCGTTATCCTCTTTCCGCGTAGGAATCTCCCATTTATCAAGCACATTTCCTTCCGTATCAAACAATCCGAGTTTGACTGTCGTCCCGCCAAGATCGACGCCGAATACTACCTTCTCCATATCTGCTTTCCCTCTCTTTTTACAAATTCTCCGAAACAGTCCGATAACCTGTCCGGACCATTACGCATCGTCTTCCTCGCGCCGTCTCGCCAGCGAATTCTGCACGCGCTGGTATAATTCCTGCGCCGCATTGTAACCCATTTTTTTCTGACGGTGGTTGACTGCCGCTGACTCACAAATGATCGCCAGATTCCGCCCCGGACGAATCGGAATATTGTGACATACGACTTTGTTACCTAAATACTCCGTATAATCTTCTTCCAGTCCGAGCCGGTCATATTCCTTATCCTTATTCCAATCCTCAAGCCGGATGACCAGGTCGATATTCTGCGTATCTTTTACGCTCGATACACCGAACAGCGTTTTCACATCGATGATCCCGATGCCGCGGAGCTCAATGAAATGCTTCGTGATATCGGGCGCGGTTCCGATCAGTGTATCTTCGCTGACCTTACGGATCTCCACCACATCATCTGTAACCAAACGGTGCCCCCTCTTGATCAGTTCCAGCGCCGCTTCCGATTTACCGATCCCGCTCTCGCCGGTAATCAGCACGCCCTCGCCGTAAACGTCAACCAGCACGCCATGAACCGAGATCATTGGCGCTAACTTCACATTCATCCAACGGATGATCTCCGCCATAAATGCCGACGTCGCTTTTTTCGTCATCAGGATCGGTATATTATGGGAAACCGCAATTTCCAGGAACAGCGGATCCGGCTCAAGCTCACGGCAGAATACGATCGCCGGGATATGATGATTTAAGAGTGCTTCGAATACCTCCTTCTTCCGGTCCTGTTCCAACGCTTGCATATAGGTGTATTCCACAAAACCGATGATCTGTAAGCGGGTCGCCTCAAAATGCTCGAAATACCCTGCAAGCTGCAATGCGGGCCGGTTGATATCCGGCTGTGTGATCTTGATCTTCGAAATATCTAAGTCAGGTGTGAGATTTTCCAGTTTTTCTTTTTCAATAATTCTGGTTAAACTTAGACTTGCCATACGCTCCCTCCTCATGTGAAATCATGGTCGATAATACTCATTATATCATGAATCTTCAAAAATTTATTATTTATTTTTTTGTTCTATGAAGAATTGAACGATTTGTTCCGCCACATGTTCCGGTATTTCCGGCAGTGAAGAAAGTTCTTCCTTTGAAGCGCTGCGTACTTCTTCAATAGAGGCGAACTTACGCATCAGGGCTTTTCTGCGCTCAGGACCAATACCCGGAATCTCGTCAAGCAGCGAATGCACCTGCGTCTTGCTGCGGATGGAACGATGGTATTCAATCGCAAAACGGTGCGCCTCATCCTGAATGCGCGTGATCAGCTTAAATCCCTCGCTGTCCTTTTCGATCGGCAGTTCCCTGTTTTGAAAATACAGACCCCTTGTGCGGTGGTTATCGTCTTTTACCATGCCGCAGACCGGAATGGTAATGCCGAGTTCGGCGAGCACATCAAGGGCAATATTGACCTGCCCGCGGCCGCCGTCCATGAGCAGCAGATCGGGAAACCTCGTAAATGAACCAAAATCCGTCCCGTGCTCCCCGGTAAATGTTTCCTCCCGCTCAGACAATCCATGCTGAAACCGTCTGGTCAGCACTTCCCGCATACAGGCGTAATCATCCGGCCCCGCCACAGTCTTAATGCGGAATTTCCTGTAATCGCTGCGCTTCGGCTTTCCCTTTTCATAAACGACCATGGATCCGACATTCGCAAATCCGCTGATATTTGAAATGTCATACGCTTCCATACGTGATACACTCTCTAACCCCAGCAGCCCTGCGATCTCCTTGACGGCGCCGATCGTACGCCCTTCTTCACGCCTGATGCGCTCGCGGTCCTTATCCAGCACGAGCTTTGCATTCTGCGCCGCAAGCTCCACCAGTTTTTCTTTTGCCCCCTTTAGCGGGATCCTGACATACACGCGCCCGCCCCGCTTTGTGGTCAGCCACTGTTCGATCAATTCCATATCCTCGATCGGCTCCTGCAGCATCAGTTCACGCGGAATAAACGGCGTCCCCGAATAAAACTGCTTTACAAAGTCCGTCAGTACCTGCCCGCGCTCTCCTTCCGACACATGCGTCATATAAAAATGCTCCCGCCCGATCAGCTTTCCGTCCCGCACAAAGAACACCTGAACGACGCAGTCCGTGCCTTCCATACACATGGCGATGATATCCTTATCCTCTCCGCCGCTGTCCGTGATCTTCTGCTTCTGCGCCACGCTTTTCACACTGGTAAGCAGTTCCCTGTAGCGGATCGCCTCCTCAAAATCAAGCGCCTCCGACGCCTGTTCCATATGCTCTTTTAAGTCTTTTAAGATCGGCGCATAATTTCCGTTCAGAAAATCAAGCGCCTGTTCGATATGCGCACGGTAATCTTCTTTTGTCACATAGCCTGCGCAGGGCGCCGCGCACTGTTTGATATGATAATTCAGACACGGGCGGCCCTTGCCGATGTCACGCGGCAGGCTCCGGTTACAGGTGCGCAGCAAAAACAAGCGGTTCATCAGTTCGATGGTATCCCGCACTGCCGCCGCGCTCGTATACGGACCAAAGTATTTCGATTTATCCTTTTTCATCACGCGTGAAAAAAGAATCCTCGGATATTCCTCGGCGACCGTCACCTTAATATACGGGTAAGTCTTATCATCCTTCAGCATCGTATTGTACTTCGGGCGGTGCTCTTTGATCAGATTATTCTCCAATACGAGCGCTTCCAGTTCGGAATCCGTCACAATATACTCAAAGCGTGCGATCTGCCGGACCATTTTGTCGATCTGCGGTCCCCTGCCCACAATTTTACGGAAATAGGAACGCACACGATTATGCAGATTGACCGCTTTGCCGACATAAATGATCGTGTCATCCCCGTCATGCATGATATAAACGCCCGGCTTTGCGGGCAGTTTCTTTAATTCTTCCTCAATCTCAAACAAAACGGTCCCTCCTTTCCTTCCGTTCTTCTTCACGGTCAACCGTAAAGCGGCGTAATGCCTTCCTATATTCTGCGCCCTCTCAGATCTCCTTCACAATGTTCTGCAGCCAGACTCCTTTTTTGACAAAGATAAACCCTACAACGCACTTGATAAAGTCCAGACTCTGCACGACCGCATACAGCGCAATGATCGGCAGTGTCGTAAAATGCGTCAGCGCATAGGCGCACGGCACGGCGAGCACCCACATAAACACACTGTCAAACAGAAATGTCACGATCGTCTTTCCGCCCGTCCTGAGCGTAAAATAACATCCGTGCAGAAACGCGTAGAGGGGCATCATCACCGACGCGATCAGGATGAAGCCGGCGGCAAGGCTGCGCACCTGCGGCTCCGTCTTATAAATTGCCGGAAACATATTCCGGAACAGGGACATCGTAAACCCGATCACAAGACAGCACAGTATCGAAAAACAGATCATTTTCCGGTCCGTGTCTTTTGCTTCCTCCATTTTCTGCGCGCCGAGAAGCTGCCCGACAATGATTGCGATCGCGTCCCCCATCGCAAGATACACGACGCTGAACAGATTGGAGATCGTCGATGCAATATTGAGCGCTGCAATAACCGACAAGCCCCTGAGTGAATAATTCTGATTCAGCATCGTAACGCCCAATGCCCACAGTCCCTCGTTGACGGCAAGCGGCGCCCCTTTGATCAGGATCTGCCGCATGAGCTGCGCCGGGATCCTGAGGCTCGCATATGCGCCCACAATGAACGGATGTTTTTCTTTATGCGTCTGCGTCCATACCACAACGATCGCCATTTCCACAAAACGAGATACGACTGTGGCAATCGCGGCACCGGCCACGCCAAGCCTTGGCGCTCCAAAATGCCCGAAGATCAATATGTAATTGAGAATGACATTGACCGCCACCGCCGCAACGCCGGCCTTCATCGGAAGCACGGTTTCTCCGACGTCCCGCAGTGTATTCGCATATGCCTGCGAAATGACAAACGGAAACAGCCCGATCAACATCACATGAAGATACGCCCGGCCGTAATACAGCGTCTGCTCCGCGTTTCCGACCGCATCCGTCTCATGCAAAAACTGCGTGATCAGCCATTCTCCCTTCATTAAAAAAAGAACCATTCCCGCCACGGCAACCGCACTCGTCAGAATCAGTTTTGCGCGGAACGTATTCCGCACGCCCTCATGATCCCCTTTTCCATAATATTGTGCGGTAAAAATGCCGGCGCCCGATACTGCGCCCCATACGCACAGATTAAACACAAACAATAACTGATTCACGATCGCAACGCCGTTCATCTGGTCGGTCCCGACCTGACCGACCATGATATTGTCCAGCAATCCGACAAAGTTCGTGATCGCATTTTGTATAATGATCGGAACAACAATGAACAGGACCCTTTGATAAAAGGCCCTGTCCCCTATATACTTTTTTCTGATCTGTTGAAGTTTCATTTCTGTTCGTTCTGCTCCCCACTGTCTGCATTCTGATTGTCTTTTCGCGCATATAGCCGGTTTCGCAAGGCTTCTGCAAACTCATTCTCCACTTTCGTTGAAATATCCTGCGCCTCGCTCTCTTCGCCGGCGCCGCTATCCGATACAGCCTGCTTATCCGTATTCCTCTGCCGGGAAATTTCCCCGCTCTCTTTATCGTCCGCATGGTTCTGCATCGCCGTGCCGCCTGCGCTCAGCGCATCCGCCTTCTGCATATCCGCAGTGCCCGCGCCCCCTTGCGTCTCCACGCCGTCCATACTTTTTTGTATTTCTGCGTCACCCGTGCTCTTTTGCGTCCCGACGCCATCCGGCACGCTGTTCCCGTCCAACCCCCGTATCTGCGGCCACGCATTGCGCAAAAGCTGTTCACGCTCATAATCGGGCATATTACCGCTGGCAGTCACATTCGTCTGCGCCCCTGCATTCTGCCATTCGGCTCCCTGCTGTGTATCTGTATTTCCGGGTGCCGCAGCTCCTGTGGCTTTTTGCGGCGTATCCATGTTTTGTCCTGCATTCCCCGGCTGAATATTCTGCCCGGCGGGTACATCCGTTCTTCCCGCTTTCGACTGCTCCTTCGGTTTTTCCTCCGGTTCGGGCAATCCTTTCTCTGCGCGGAAGATCTTCATGAATTCCTTACCCGTGATCGTCTCTTTTTCAATCAAGTGCTCGGCAAGCCTATCCATCAGCGCCCGGTTTTCTTTCAAGAGCTTCTTTGCTTCCTTATAGCTTTCTTTGAGGATCTTCATCACCTCCTCATCGACAGCTGCTGCCGTGACATCGGAGCAGTTCATTGCCGTTCTGCCGTCAAGATATTTGCTCTCCACGGTCTCCAATCCCATCAGTCCGAAGCGCTTGCTCATCCCGTACTGCGTCACCATGGCGCGCGCGATATTCGTCGCTTTTTCTATGTCGTTCGATGCGCCCGTCGTCACCGTATCAAATACGATCTCCTCTGCCGCGCGCCCGCCAAGCAGACCGACTAACATATCATGCAGCTCCGCCTGGGTGTTCAGATATTTTTCCTCCTCCGGCACCTGCATCACATAACCGAGCGCACCCATTGTTCGCGGCACGATCGTGATCTTCTGTACAGGCTCGGAGTTTTTCTGCAATGCCGAGATCAGTGCATGACCGGTCTCATGATATGAAACGATCCGGCGTTCCTCCTTACTCATGATGCGGTCTTTCTTTTCCTTGCCGACTAAAACGACTTCAACCGCATTAAACAGATCCTTCTGAGCGACAAATTCCCGTCCCTCTTTGACGGCGTTGATCGCCGCCTCGTTGATCATGTTCGCAAGATCGGAACCGACAGCGCCGCTCGTTGCAAGCGCGATATCCTCAAGATTCACGCTGTCATCCATGAGTACATCCTTGGCGTGAACGCGCAGAATGTCGACACGCCCCTTTAAGTCCGGCTTGTCCACAATGATCCTGCGGTCAAACCGCCCCGGTCTTAGAAGCGCTTTATCCAAAATTTCCGGCCGGTTCGTCGCCGCCAGAATAATGATTCCTTTTTTACCGTCAAATCCGTCCATCTCGGAAAGAAGCTGATTTAAGGTCTGCTCGCGCTCCTCGTTGCCTCCGCCGTATTTGGAATCACGGCTTCTGCCGATCGCGTCGATCTCATCGATGAACACAATGCAGGGCGCGTGCTTTTCCGCTTCCTCAAACAGCTTGCGAACACGCGATGCACCGACTCCGACATAAAGCTCAATAAAGTCCGAACCCGCCAGTGAGAAAAACGGCACGTGCGCCTCGCCCGCCACCGCCTTTGCGAGAAGGGTTTTACCCGTTCCGGGCGGTCCCACAAGAAGCGCGCCTTTTGGCAGCCTCGCACCGATCTTACTGTATTTTGCCGGATTATGCAGAAAATCCACGACTTCGACGAGCGATTCTTTGGCTTCATCCTCGCCTGCCACGTCCCGGAACGTAATTCCCGTTTCTTTCTGTACATCATAGAGCTTTGCATTGCTTTTTCCGATTCCCATCGGTCCGCCGCCGCCGGACATCCTCTTAAATACGAAATTCAGACCGATACACAGTACCAAAACAGGCAGACCATACGTTAATAGAAGTGACCAAAACCAACCGGAATTATCCGGTATTTCCCTGCTAAACTCCACTCCGGCCTCGGTAAGACGCTCGGTCAGCTTGTCGGCTTCCTCCGCAACGCCCGTATAGTAGACCCGCTGCGCCGGCGCAAAGCCGTCCTGCCCGCTCTTTTTGGGCGTGATCGTAAGCTGGCTGTCATAGATCAGAACCGACTCGATCTCTCCGTTTTCCAGCATTTCAATAAAGTGATTGTATGTGATCTCTTCATTGGACGCGGCGTTCATCGTGCGCATGAACCAGCTGATCATCAGCACAAGCGCTAAGCTCGCCAGCAGCACAAAGAGAAAATTCTGCTTCTTCTGCGGACCGTTTCCGTTATTGCCCCCGCCGTTTCCGCCGTTCTGATTTCCCCCCTGATTTCCGCCGTTTCCCGGTCCTCCGGGACGGTTATCATATTCGTTCAGATTATTTTCCATTTTCATTCCCCGCGTAAGCTTTTCACACGCTTCTTCCTTTGATAGTCAGTCTCGTCCAAATCATTTCTTCTCATTCATTGTTGGACAACTCTTATTTATTATATGGATAGAACCGCCATAAATCAACCTTTCTTTTGTGAAAAGAAAATGAATTGTTACAACGGATTATTTATAGTTGTACAAGGCTTCGGATTCGGTTAAAATAGACAATGAGCAAAGACCGGTCGATAGGATAGCCGCAAAAGGCGGCATGGAGGCGTACAATGAAAAAACACCGCATAGATGCCTGTGATCTGATATTCCTGTGCACACTGATCCCGATTACTTTCTTTTTACTGTGGAAATGTCCGTACGGCTATGGCGGATTAGACGAGCCCTTTTATCTGACACTGGCACAGCGTCTTTCCATGGGAGACGCACTGCTCTCGGATGAATGGAACCTTTCACAGCTTAGCGCCGTTCTTCTTTTACCCTTTTACCGTCTCCACAGACTGCTCTTCGGCACAACGGAAGGGATCGTCCTGCACTTTCGCTATCTTTATACTGCCGTGCAGCTATTGACTGCCGCGCTTATGTACCTCGCGCTCAGGCGCTTTCGTTACGGCGCCGTGTGTGCGGTTCTTATCTTTGTCATTTATACTCCCTACGATGTGATGGCGCTGTCCTATAATACCTTTGCGCTTATGGCGGTCACGCTCTGCCTTTCCATTCTTTCATGCTGTAAAAAAGACGGGCGCGCCGGTTTTCTTCTTGCGGGTTTTTGCTATGCCGTGTCGGTCATTGCCAATCCGTATATTTTCCTGATTTATTTATTTGTTCTGGTTTCGTATTTCGCAGCGTTTTGTGTCAGAGCATTCCGCCGCCGGCAGAACGTCCGCTCCGCGCCCCGTGATCTGCCGTCCGGAACGCCCTCGGCATCTGCCGCTGATACGGCAGAAGACGGCATATTTCATATATGGGGACGCGGTCTGCTTATTTTTACGATCGGAGCGGCAGTTCCCGCAATATACCTGTTCATCCTTGTTTTCAGCCGCGCCGGAATCAGCACGATCCTGAATAATTTATCCGCCATTCTTCAGGATCCCGAACACGCTTCACGTTCCGCAGCAGAGATCCTCTACAGCATTTTCTATGCCATGCGCAGCACATTCGGCATGTTTATCGCCGTATGGTTCCTGCTGACCGCGCTCTCACTGATCGACCGTAAAAAAACACATGCGTGGATGTACTTCTGCATGACTGCGCTCATCACGGCAACTGCTGTCATGATTTATATCCCCTCCATCCAGACCGATTATAACTATATCATGTTTCCAATCACACTCTGCGGACTTTCCGCCTATCTGCTGACTTCGAAAAAAAATCACCGCGTATTCCTGTTTCTATGGTGTTTCGGTATGTTCTATGCCTTTTGTCTCGGCTGTGCATCCAATCAGGGAGGAAACGCAATCTGCATGGGTATGCCCGCCGCCGCAGCCGGCAGTGTGCTTCTGATCCGGAGTTTCATAAAAGAGCAGTTTTCCCTTTACCGGGACTTTGAACATCGTGATCATACGGAACCGGACCGCGAAGCATCCGGAAAAACCGCCGGAAGCGTCCGCATGAAGACTAACCGCTTCACGGCACCGCTTGCCGCCGGGGTCGCTGCTCTGCTGTTCCTCTCCCAGCTTGGCGCCGAGTGCTATGCAAAAGCCGTGCATGCCTTTTGGGAGCCATCGGTTGACGCACTGGATATCAGGATCACTGGCGGACCCTTAAAGGGCGTATATACCACAAAAGAACATGCAGATGCTTATGATATGCTGCTTGCGGAGATCGAACCTTACCGGAACGGCTCTGACTCCCCCGTGCTCTTCGTAAGTTCCAGCCCGTGGTGCTATCTGTACGCAGACCGCCCCTACGGTGTATACTCCTCCTGGATCTCAACACTCTCTTCGGACTCAGATATAGGCGCGCCGCTGTTGATCGACCGTCTCGGTGAATATTACCGGCTGCACCCCGACCGGATCCCGACAGATATCTATATTGCTAAAAACGACATTTGGGGAGACCGGCTGTATGGAACAGCCGAATGGAAAAACGGCTATCCGCTCGCGGCATGGCTGCTCACCTATACGAATATCGATCCGTCCCCGCTCTATCCCCATGACTGTGAAGAATGGAAGATCCTTTATTCCGTGACGGAATCCGGACACGGCTTTCATATGAAACGGATCATTCTGCCCGATTAGGGTGATTTTTCTCTTTTTCTTTTTCTTTTTTTAGAAATAAGTAGATTTTTGTCTGCGAACCGTTATATAATGGTGATATATTGTTTTTTGACGTCACAAACTCACAGGCTGAGAAAGGAGCATAGTTATTACTATGGCAGTCAAGTATGTCTTTGTCACCGGCGGCGTTGTGTCCGGACTCGGAAAGGGAATCACGGCCGCATCACTTGGCAGATTATTGAAAGCACGCGGCTATAAAGTCACGATGCAGAAATTTGACCCCTATATCAACATTGACCCCGGAACGATGAATCCGGTTCAGCATGGCGAAGTGTTTGTCACTGACGACGGCACGGAGACCGATTTGGATCTTGGACATTACGAGCGTTTTATCGACGAAAATCTGGATAAAAACTCCAATGTGACCACCGGCAAAATTTACTGGTCCGTTTTGCAGAAGGAGCGGCGTGGGGATTATGGCGGCGGGACCGTGCAGGTCATCCCGCATATCACCAACGAGATCAAGAGCCGTTTTTACCGCAATTTTACCGACGATGAAACGAGAATTGCCATCATTGAAGTCGGCGGTACGGTCGGCGATATCGAATCCCAGCCGTTCCTTGAGGCGATCCGCCAGTTTCAGCATGAAGTCGGCCGCAATAACGCGATCCTGATCCATGTAACGCTGATTCCGTATCTTCGTGCTTCCCAGGAAATGAAGACAAAGCCGACACAGGCAAGCGTTAAAGAGCTGCAGGGCTTGGGACTGCGCCCCGACATCATCGTGTGCCGCAGCGAATACCCCTTAAACCAGCACTTGAAAGATAAGATCGCATTATTCTGTAACGTTCCGAACAGTCATGTATTGCAGAATCTGGATGTGGAGCATCTCTATGAAGCGCCCCTCGCAATGGAAAAGGAACACCTTGCTTCCGTTGCGTGTGAATGTCTGGAGCTGGAACAGCGTGAGCCGGACTTAAAAGACTGGAGCGCAATGGTAGAAGATCTCCGCAGCCCGACGGACGAGGTCACGATCGCTTTAGTCGGCAAATATACCGCTCTGCACGACGCTTACATCAGCGTCGTGGAAGCGCTCAAGCACGGCGGGATCCCGAATCATGCAACGGTCAATATCAAATGGATCGATTCGGAAACTGTTACCGGGGAAAATGTGGCGGGACTGCTGACAGGCGTCAACGGAATTCTGGTCCCGGGCGGCTTTGGGGACCGCGGCATCGACGGTATGCTTTTGGCGATCCAATATGCCCGCACAAATAACATCCCATACCTCGGACTCTGCCTCGGTATGCAGCTTTCCATCGTTGAGTATGCAAGAAATGTTGTCGGCTTTGAAGACGCACACAGCATAGAATTGGACGCAGGGACACTTCATCCGGTCATCGCCCTGATGCCCGACCAAAATGGCGTTGAAGATATCGGCGGCACTTTGAGGCTTGGCACCTATCCGTGCGTGTTGGACGACTGCTCTTTGGCGTACAGACTCTACGGTGAAAAAACCATTGAGGAGCGTCACAGGCACCGCTATGAAGTGAATAACGATTACCGCGCCGTACTGACTGAAAAAGGCATGAGGCTTTCCGGATTATCACCTGACGGAAGGATCGTTGAAATGTGCGAGATTCCGTCCCACCCGTTTTTTATCGCGACACAGGCGCACCCGGAATTAAAATCCAGACCAAACCGTCCTCATCCGCTTTTCAAAGGCTTTGTCGCGGCAGCATTACAAAATAAAAATAATAAATAGCTTTTCATCAGACCTTAATAAAAAAGAAGGCTGCCGCACCATGTACAGTGCGGCAGCCTTCTTTTTTTATCTATCGTTATCCCACATGGAAAAATTTCATACTATTGTTCAGGTCATTGGCAATCATATTCAATTTCTCAGCATCCTCTGCAATCTCCGCCATCATCCTGTTTGCTTTGACCGTAGACTCAGACGTTTCCTCCGAGCTTGCCGCATTCTCCTCGGCGATCGCACTTAAATTCTGTACGATATCCTCCACGCTGATCCGCGCCTCATCCAAATGCTGCGTCATAGTATGAATTTCATTGATGCTGCTCATGGAGGATTCAATTCCGCCCTGGACTTCTGTAAAGATCTCATCCGTCCTTCGCACGCGCTCTCCCTGCAGATTCATGATTTCTTTTACCTGATCCATTGTTCCGACTGCACGGTTGGAATTCTCGATCAGAACCGCTACAATGTCTTCGATCCGTTTTGCCGATGAATTAGTCTGCTCAGACAACTTCTGTATCTGTGTAGCAACGACCGCAAAACCTCTTCCCGTATCCCCGGCCCGCGCCGCCTCTATCGTCGCATTCAGTGATAAAAGACCCGTTTCTTCCGCAATGCTTGTGATCAGTTGCGAGGCCTCCCTGATCTTCTCCGCCGATTCGTTTGTCATATTTGTCTGATGATAAATCGTCTCTATCGCCTCACGTGCTTTCTCGTTGATCTCATTTAGTTCGGAAAGCGTCTCCGAAGCCTGTCTCCCTGTCTCGCGCATCTTCGCCGCATTCTCATTTAATACAACGGACTGTCCTTTCGTCTCCTCGACCATCTGTCCCATCTCAGTGACATTCCCGGTCGCATTCTGCGTCTCTCTCGCCTGCGTCCCCGCCGTGACCGCAATCTCCTGTACCGCTCTCTCCACATGTCCGACCGTCTCCGCAGAACCCAGTGCGGAATCCTGCATCCGCGAAGCGGCCTCGATCAAAGTCGCACTGTGTCCCTGAATGACCGAAACGATACGCACCAGTTCCTCGCGCAATCCCGATATGCTGCGGCTCATAACGCCGATCTCATCTCTGCGTCTTAATTGTCCGCCTCCCATCTCCACGGTCAGATCGCCATGCGCGATCTTATCCACGGCCTGTACGCCCTTATTTAATGTCTTCGTGATCACGCCCACGACAAGGATGGCTGCAATGATCCATAAGACCCCCATCCCGACCGTCACAAGGAGGATCGTCAGCTGCACCTGATGAATCGCCGAATTCAGATCCTCCTGACGCCTCGCGATCATGATCATCCCGACGGGAGGCTCCGTTGACAGATTAATGATAGGCTGGTAATATGCCATATATGCCTCTCCGTTGATCATAATATGACTGTCCAGACTTCCCTGACCGTTAACAAGCACGGACTCCATAATACGATTCTTTACCGGTATATCAGTCAGACGCTCCCCATTGGCATCGGCAAGGGACGACAGCATCACATCCGTTCCATAATACACAGTCACTTCCATATTGCTGTCTTTTACAGAATCCACAATATCCGTATTTTGGGAAAGATTCATGGTATTTCCCTTTTTGAAATTGCCGTTTTCGTCAAGGCGGTAGTTCCCTTTGGCGCCATAATCATAAATATTTAGGACCGAGATGGCTGTCGCACGCATTCCCGAATAGTTCTGCTCCTCCATCGCATCACGGATCTGCGCGGAAGACACAAGAAAAATAAGAATGCCCATTAACACGATCGGGGCAATGGATAAAATCAGTATTTTGGATTTCAGCTTCATAATGTGTTCCTCCCGCGCTACTCTTTCGCCTTTATGATCAAATCGTTCCTGATAAGATGATTGTAACACAGGGAAGGACTTCCCGAAAGCGCTTTCGTATATTTTCGAAACAATGCTGTTCCAACGTCCCCATTCTGGCAAGAAATTCCAACGATCGATCGTTGGAAATACACTCTTAAGGACGATCGCTATATCCAAATGCCTTCAAAAAGAGGCGAATAACTGCTTTTTGAAGGCATTTGCTGTTTAGATAGAAGCATCAAAGATTTTACAATTTTTTATTTCACATTTCTCTCATGCACGGAAGACATATTACTTTGTCCCGTATCACTTTCATAATACCATCATAACCCGCACTTTCACCGAAGCGCTCCCGGGAAGATGCCACAATAACTGTCATATCCAGGGCCAGCAGCGTACTCTCAATTTCTTTCGCTGTTTTTACCGGCAGTCCCGATAACATCTCATCCGCTGTCAAGAGACGCGGTCTGCGGATCAGCGCTCTCGCAATTGCGATCCTCTGACGTCCGCCTTCCGGCAATTCTTTTCCACTATCCGTAATCTGCGTATCCAGTCCCTTAGGCAGTTTTTCTATCAGCCCGGATAACCCTGCCATTTCAACCGCACGTGCCACTTCCTCTTCCGAATGATCATCTTCTAGACAGATATTATTTCGTATCGTATCATTCAATAAAGAAATGTCCCGGTTGATAACCGCTACTCCCTCATGAAACTCTTTCTCAGAAAAATGACGCAGTTCCACATCGTCATACAGAATTTGTCCTTCATAGTTCCTGTACACTCCTGTGAGCAGATTCAGCAGCGTCGTCTTTCCCACTCCCGTTCTCCCGGTCAGTAAGTACTTTTTACCATAAACAAGGCACAGGTCAAACGGCTTAAAGACGACTTTTTCTCCGAAAGAAAAGGAAAGATTCTGACAAATAATATCCATTTCAAATATAAAATGCTCATTATCCCCCGTTTCACGTCCGTATATCACGCCCTGTCCTTCCCATAATTCCGCATCCTGTTCTGCATTCCGCCTTTTTAAGAGACTCCCCACAACATAGCTGTTAGTTTCCGTAAATAAGACTGACACACTTTTCGCAATCTCATTAGCAATCAATACAAGAAGTGTTGCGTATCCCAAAGAAACAGCATCCTCCGGCATTCCCAACGCAGCATAAATAAGACTAATTATAGTAACCAGTGCACCAAACCACTTACAGATTATTCTCCGCAACATCCGGCTAATGCAGCCTGCAACTCCCGCCGCAAGAACGGTCGGAATCAGTATCACCAGCAAAAGCCGCCAGTCCATGATCAAAAGACACAGCACTGCGACCATTACAACATAAATATTTTTTATGACTTCCTTAAGCGCATCAAAGTGTTCCGCGCTATAGATATCTATATCGTCAACCAAAAGTGAAATATACTCATCCATTGCCTGCTCCGTATAATACCGATAGCGAAATCCGGGTGTCCTTCCAAAGTCTGCCCTGACTACCGATCTCACGCGCCTTATATGGAAGATCAGCTCTTTTGCAATCAGAAAAAGCAATACTGCGGGAATCAGAATAAAGAGCGCCGCATATCCGGCGGCACTTCCGACCCATACAAAAATCAGTTTTCCTAAAAGTCCTGTCATTGCGCTATAAACCACATCCATGGCCAGACAGCAAATAGCGGGCAGGAAACAGGCAATTATGAACCACATTTTCATTCTTCTCATTGGTAGTATCCTCTCCTTATCAAATAATTTCATTTGAGTAGTTTATCTTTTGAAAACACCGCATAATCCCTTGTCAACTCCCACTACTACTTTAATCTTCTGGAAGCAAAAATGCCATGACGTTTTTGGAAAATTTTTCCGAAAACGTCATGGTATTTGATGCATGAAGCTCTTATACTTTACTCATAACAACAGTCGACCCTACATAAAGTTTTATGTAGATTCAACCATTTTTCATTGACAAAGGAGGAATTATTTATGAATATCAAAAAACGTTTTGTTGCAATCTGCTTGGTCACTGCGGCCGCATTATCGCTGGTTTTATCCACACCCGCAAAGTGCACTAAAATTACCGAAGGCGGACAGTCCAGCCTCCTTTGCGATCTCTATGAGGAACCCGTTGCAAAGAGGTGTTGACGCTCATCTTCTCTCTACTTTGCACAATTTTTCGTAGGATTTCCTTGGAATGTCCGAATTATTTCCAAGCAGTTCTTCGCAGTAAAACGCATATCGGTAATGCCGCAGAGCGAACGCCTTATCCCCAAGGCGTTCGTTTGCGTTTGCAATATTATTGACAAACAACCCCATATCCGACATTTTGCGGCTCGCAAAGCACAACGCTATCCCCTCATAGGAATAACGGATGCACTCCTCATTCCGCCCCTCCCTGCCAAGTAAAATACTCAACTGCGCCAGAACGCCCATAAAAGTGCGAAAGTGAAATTCCGGCCGCACCGCGCTCATATGATAGTAAACATACAGTCTCTCCGCAAGATAGATCCCGTCCCCCAGCTCTCCCATACAGCGCAAAGCGTTGATCACCTGAAGCATGATCGAAATCTCTTCGCTTGTAAAAACCGTGCACCAAAACGCCTCCGGCCACTCCCTGACGTTCTCCGTCAGCGTATAATCCGAAATCGTCAGACTAAGAAGAAGCAGCAGCCTGCCCACCCGCTCCTGCTCGGGAATCCCCTTTAGCGCCAGTTCGATCAGATAGTAAATCTCCCCAAGATACTGCCTGTTATAGCGGCTCTCCATATCGAGCTGCGCTTTCAGCCGCCCAGCCGCCTTCTTTGCCTTCTGCCACTGCTTTGTCTCGATCAGCGCGTCCAGACGAAAGCGCTCCTCCAGCAGCCGGAAATCCTTTGCCTCGATCACGCTATAATAATACTCGCTCCGCACCTCCAGCTTTTTCGTAAGCGCACGGAAATTTCTGCGGCTCGGCGCCCGTTTTCCGGTCACGATCCGCGATAAGGTCTCCGGTGTGCAGATTCCCTCGCTTAACACCTCCTGCGTCAGCCCCCTCTGTTTTCTTCTGCGCTCGATCACTTCCCTAAGCAGCTCCGGTTCCTGCCATAGGTCCCAGATATATCCGCCCTCCAGCCAATTATCCGCGTAAGACGACGATGCCTCTTTTGCTTCTGCTTCCTTTACGCCATGCTCCGTCCCGTCCGCCGGCTGATCTTCCCTTTGCACCGTACACGCCGTACTCCCGGCGCATCCCTGTAATGTCAATGCGCCCTCGGCACTCATAACGCCTGCACCGTCCATATGCCCTGACTCTCTGTCCATGGACCACAGTTCCTTTCGCATCTCGCGCCATGAAGCAAGCTGTTCCTTCCTCTTTGCGACCTCCTGCCCCTTTCCAAGCTTTTCCGCAGATTCAATATAGGCGTTAAGCAATTGCTCGCCGCAAATAAAATACCGCAGAGGCAGCATCATCCGGAATGCGCGCCCGGTGATCACATAAATCTCCTGATCCCGGTTTCTTTCCTGCAAATATGGCAGATAAGCGGACACCAGGCGGGGATAGACTTTCACACGCTCCTGTTCATCCTCAAAATATTCATATACATAATCTATCAAAAACTTCATCAGCGCGGCGGATATCTCCTCATCGCCATAGTACTCCTGCCATAACAAGAGCGCACTGATTTCCTGCACGCACAGCATACACTGAGGGCGCAATAATCCCCTAAAACCGGGAATCGTCGCACAGACAGCCCGCCGAAAATAATCCGTCGCGCCCTCTCTATCTCCCCGAAGCCTTTCTTGCAGCAGTCCACGCACCATTAATGTAAACTGTTCCTGAAGCGGCTCATTTAATTCCTTATCCGCCGTCTCACGGTCCAAAATGAGCCTTTCCAGCCCTGACCAGTCACGATCCGCTATCCGGTTCAACACTTGCAGTCTCCAGTCAAAATAGCGATATTCCGCATCCGTCAAAACGGACACAAATTTATCGGGCGATTTTCCAAGCCGCTGCATCATCGCAGACAGCAGAAGCCTGTCCATCCGCCTCTCACCTGACAAATAGCGGGTAAGCGTTGCGTTTGAACAGAGACCTCTGCACAGCTCTGTCTGATTCGCATGATGCTCTTCTATTGTACTGTTGAATAAATCTGTCAGGGTTTGTTCCATGGCTGCCACCAATTTCTCATAAGTTAGCGTTTCAATCACTTCAAAATACAAATCGACTGTGCAGGCATCACGAGCACTCCGCCTTCCAGCGTGATCACTTCCCCGTTCAAGGTCAGATAGCCCCTGATCTGCATATCGGCAAGTTCACTTCCCGTAAGTGTCACCTTAATCTCCTCTTTCGAGTTATTATATACGATGCCGATCGTACTTCCGTCATAAGTCTTCGTGATGGCCGCCTGATACGCATCACATAACGACTCCACGATCGTAATCGTTCCACGGGCAATCTCAGGATTCTCATTACGCAGTCTCAATGCTCTTTTATAATAATTGTAAATACTCATTCCGTCAATACGCTGTTCTTCCACTCCCGGGAACGCCGATGTAATTCCGTCATCCGCATCCTTAGGACCATTTGTCATTCCCGTCGGATCCGTATCGGACCAGATCATTGGCAGGCGCTTATTTTCATCCTTCTGTCCGGAGCTCTTCATGCCGATCTCTTCCCCGTAATATACAAACGGATTCCCGTTCATCATCATCAGAAGCCCACATGCCATCTTTATGTCATTCTGATTGCTGAGCAGCGCATTCGACACGCGCCCCATATCGTGGTTCGTAATAAACGGTGCATCAATAAATTCCGCGTTCATTTCACTGAATAAATCCTGATAACGCAGCATATCCTTGACAAAATTGCTTGCCACATACGTTCCGCGCGCCGCCAGAATAATTTTTCCTTCCGCTCCCGCAGCATCAAAATTAAACATGCTCGGTGTTCCGCTTCCATAATATGCCTGAATCGTATTCGCTCCTGCCCAGACTTCGGACACCATGTAAAAATCAGGATTCAAACTCTTACAATAGGTATACAGCCAGTTCAATGCCTCCGTGTTGAATTCCGTATCGCCCTCTTCAAAGTGCAGCGCCGCATCCATCCGGAAGCCGTCAACGCCCTTATCGATCCAAAATTTTGCAACATCCTCAAGCTCCTTCCTCAACGCCTCGCAGCTCAAATTGAGATCGGGCATCTCCGACCAGAACGATCCCTCATAATACCAGTCACAGCCGCGGATATCATAATAAGTGCTGTCCACGCGCTCTTTGGTAAAATGATAATACTCCACATACGGACACTCCGCAGGATCAGGCTCTGCTCCGTCCTCCAGCCCGCGCAGATACGCACATGCCTGCGTAAACCACGGGTGCTGGGATGATGAATGATTGATGACCACATCAATGACCAGCCGGATCCCCCTGTTATGGCATTCCTGAACAAGGCGCTCAAAGTCTTCCATCGTACCATATTCCTGATCGATCTCACAGTAATTCTTTACATCATATTTATGATAAGTCGTCGAAGGCATGACCGGCATCAGCCAAATCCCGTTAAATCCCATATCGGCAATATAGTCCAGCTTCTCTGTCACGCCGTTTAAGTCCCCGATACCGTCCCCATCCGAATCATAAAACGAGTAAACAAATATCTCATAATAATTTCTGTAATTATCGTCAATGATGTTCAGTTCCTGCTCGTAATCATAACTGACCGGATTGACCGTAATCACGCCGTCCTGCGCGTCTGTACCGGTCTGCTCACCCTGATCATCCTGCTGTTCCTGACCATCCTGCCCGCCGTTCACCGGCGTTTTTCCACATCCGCCAAGCATTCCCAGCACCAACGCTGCAGCCAGTACCATACATAGTAAACGTTTTTTCATTCCCGTGCTCCTCTCTTTTATACCTCTGCCCTCAGACGAAACATTTCTGATAGCAACCACCCTTATGCTTTCTGTTTCTGTCAAAATCGGCAGTCCCCAACCGGAGACTGCCGATCATACACTTATTATAACAGATTCTGTCCTGCAGCGCATCTGCTGCATCAAAATCCCTGAATATTTTTGGCATCAGCCCTTGACAGCGCCGCCGGTCACACCTTCCACATAATATTTCTGCAATGCCATGAACAACGCCGTTACCGGAACTGCTACCAAGATACCGCCCGCGCAGAATCTTGTGAAATATCCCTGATAATCACTGGTCCATACCCATCTCTGCAATGCGACCGCAACGTTGTAGCCCTTCTCGTAACCGAGCGCTACATAGGAAGCGAATACATAGTCACACCAAGGTGCCATAAACGCAACCAACGCCGTGTAAATGATGATCGGCTTGGAAAGCGGTACGATCATGCCGATAAATATCTTTGCCCTTGATGCACCGTCAATTCTGGCAGCCTCATCCAAAGACTTCGGAATCGTATCAAAATAGCCCTTGCAGACATAATAACCCATACCGGAGCTCGCCACCGAGATCAGAATCAATCCCGGAACCGAACCTGCCTGTGTCAGGCCAAACTGCTTCAACAGGAAGTATAAGCAGATCATCGTAAGGAAGCCCGGGAACATTCCTAAAACCAGCCACAGATTCATCAGGGCTTTACGCATCTTGAAACGCATTCTCGAAAGCGCATAGCTCACGCATAATACGAAGATCGTCTGACCGATCGCCACAAAGACTGCGATGATCAAAGTGTTCCCATACCATCTTAAAAAGTTGCTCTCTCCGTTCAGCAGGAAGGTATAGGAGTCAAGCGAAAACTGCTTAGGCACCAAATAGTTGACCATTCCTCCAAACTCCGTCTTATAAGAGCGGAAGCTCTGAAAAATCAGGCATACGAACGGAAACAGCCATATAATGCTGATGACGGTAAGTATCGCATAGGCAATTGCATTGGACAGCTTTTTATGCTGCTTGTGCAGCTTCTTTTCTTTTTTCATTGGAAGCCCTCCTCATTTCTGACTGACGGTAACACATTATATACCGTAACCGATACGACTGCCACAACCACGAATACCATGATACCGATGACCGCTGCCATCTTATAGTTCGTATCCTGAACCGTCATCTTATAGAGCCAGGTGACAAGCAAGTCGGTGTAACCCGCTCCTTCTGTCAACGCAAGCGACTGCGGTTTTCCCTGATTCAAAAGGAAAATTACGTTAAAGTTATTTAAGTTGCCTGTAAACTGCGTTAACAGATACGGTCCCGTCACGAACAACATATAAGGAAGCGTAATCTTGCGGAATGTTTGGAACGGACTCGCACCGTCAATCTTGGCACTCTCATACAGCTCTTCCGGAATATTCATCAAAAGTCCTGTCGTAATGAGCATGACATACGGAAGTCCGACCCATAAGTTGATGATCAGGATCGTCGGTCTTGCCCAAGAAGCCTTTGTCCAAAACGGAAGCGCCGTGTCGATCCAGCCCCATTTCATAAGGTAGGAGTTCACCAAACCATCCACCGCAAACATCTTGCCGACATACAAAAGCGATACAAACTGCGGCACCGCAATCGTCATGACAAGAATGGTACGCCACATTTTCTTGAATTTAATACCTTTTTTATTGATGAGAATCGCAACTGCCATTCCCAAAAAGTACGTCAGGAAGGTTGCAAAAAACGCCCACACTAACGTCCAGTTCAACACCGTCACAAACGTCTTGCCAAAGCCTGCCGTACCCAAGGAAAAGATGTTTTTGAAGTTATCAAATCCCACCCATGTGAACAGGTTCGTCGGTGACTGATGAGCCGCGTCATAATTCGTAAATGCCACGCAAACCATGAATACGATCGGCAACAGCACAAACAAAAATACGCCCGTTACCGGCAGTGCCAGTAAAGTCTTATCGAAATGCTCGTCAAATAATGAATGAAAATCCTGCTTTATCGTTGCAAGCGCTCTGCCTTCCTTTAGACGTTTCTCCTCATTCATATTCACGCGTACATTCAGTCTCCACGCAAATAAAAACGCCACGATTACAAAAAGGCTTAGTATGCCGAATAACAAAATCAAAAAGCTGTTATCACCGTACGTATAAATGTAATTTTCATCGAAGCCGCCCTGTACGGTTCCAAGCGTTCCGATATCTTTCAAATATTTCGCACCAAATGCAACCATATACCAAATAAAAGCAATCTCGGATGCAAGAAATGCGATACCCCGTAAGATCTGTCCTCTCACCAACGGTCCGAAGCCCATAATGAGAAAAGATACTTTGGTCTTCCAATCCCCATGTACAAACGTCTGTCCAATCTCTTTACAGTCCCTGAAAGGAGCCGTTAGCACACATTTTATCCTTTTTCCAAGACTTTTCTTCTTTTTTTCCATCCTTGACCCCCTCCGGCTCCGCGCCCGTCTAAGCGCTGCTATTTTCTGCCTGAAAGTCGGACGTGGAGGGGGTTGCCCCCCTCCTGTCCGTGTTTTATTCTGCCATCCCAATCAAAAGCTGTACCGCAACTTACTGAGTGACATAGGACTGCTGAAGTGCCTGGAAGTCCTCTAATACTTTCATGAGCTCTTCGTCGCTCATGTTGTTATAGGTTCCTGCAATCGCATCATCGCCAAGGCTCGTTGCATCTGTCCAGTAAGCATCCGGATACTGACCCTGCGGAATCATGTATGCGAACTGTGCGCCTAATGCGGAAAGTGCCTCATCAGCCTGAACTGCGCTGTCACCCTGTGCGGAAATGTTGCAAGGACCCCATCCCAACTCAGTAAATCTTGTGATCTGAGCATCTGCATTCGTCAGATACTGAGCCAGTGCCATACATACCAGCATCTTGCCCTGCTCTGTCTGCGGTTTTACGCCTAAAAGCTTGAATCCGCAGAAGCCGCCTAACTGAATGTTCTCGCCGTCAACCGTGTAGCTCGGGAGCTTTGCACATGCATAGTTATCGCCAAAGAGCTCCTTTGCTGCGCCGCTGTCCCAAGTACCATCAACGATTGCGCCTGCATTCGTTGCCGTGCTTAAAGAAGAACCGTTTACAAATGCGCTGTGGTTTGCAAGTGCGATGATTGCCTTCAATGCCTTCAAACCATTGTCTGTTGCATAAGTGATGTTCGAAGAGATCAGCTGACCTGTGCTGTCGGATTCATATGTCAGCTCGCAGCCTGCGCCGAAGAAGAATGCCGTCTGATACCAGCCGGAGTTGATCTCCATGTAGAAGTTCTTGCCTGCTGCCGCACAATCCTCAAGAATCTTGTCAAGGGAAGAAGGATCGGTAACGACGCTCTTATCATAATATAAGAAGTAACCGTTATCAGCGGTCATGGGGAATGCGTAAATCTGATCGCCCATCTTTGCGCCGGCAACAGAACCCGCTGCATTCTCATTCTGAACGAAGTTTGCATAATCGCCCGTGATCGGGGTCAGAGCGCCTGCCATTACAAGACGTCCAAGCTGATCCTGTGCAAAACCGAAAATATCGGCGCCGCCTTCTACGTCAGCGATCATGTTACCTGCTGCATCACCTTCGCCTGTCGGCTGAATGTCTACGGTGTAGCCTGCCATTGCCGGATTTGCTGCGAAGAAGTCATCTGCCAGCTTCTGTGTCGTCTCAACTGCATTCTCTGCAACCCAGATCGTGATCACACCTGAGCCGTAATCGATGTCTGCAGGCGCGCTGCCCTGATTGTCATCCGCCGGTGTGTCATCTCCGCCCTGATTGTCATCTGCAGGCGTGTTGTTGTCCGCACCCTGCTGTGTGTCATTGTTGCTCGGGGTGTCGTTCGTCTTGTCGTCTCCGCCTCCGCACGCTGCAAGGGATAATACCATTGCTGCGGAGAGGAGCATTGCCAATAATTTCTTTTTCATCTTTCTCCTCCTACTTTCTTTGTGGCATGGAAACCATGCCATGTTATCTGTTTATCATAAAATGCATTACTGCATTTTACTTCGATCCTGAATGTTACTCCCCCAAAGTATGAAATAATCTTTAGATTATTTCATACTTAAAAGAACCTAGGTTCTTTTCTGAACGGAACGTCACTATATATTATCTGCGGTAAACCATGGCAAGCGTCCGGATCCATTCACGGCGTTTGTCGGATAACTGCCTGTTGCCAAGCCTCCAGCGCCAGTTTGTCCCAATCGTTGAAGGAAGGTTTGTACGCGTTTCCATGCCGAGTTTCAACAGATCCTGCATTTGGAAGATCGCCACATCCGCAATACTCCCGTATGCCAGACGGATGATCGCATCCACAATATCCTCTTTACTATTTATATTAAGATATTTGTATAAAAACGCCAGTTCGTACTCGCACTTTTCATTAAAATATCCCATAAGAGGCTCATTATCATGCGTCCCCCCGTAAACAACCATGTTGCTATTGGAATAATTATGCGGTAAATAATCATGCTCCGCATTACCGTCAAACGCAAACATCAGAATTTTCATGCCCGGCCATCCCGTTCGCTGTACCAGACGTTTGACTCCCGGAACGACGACACCCAGATCCTCAACGATCATTCTGCTTTCCCCAAGCGATTCCGCGATCGCATCCGTCAGTTTTCTGCCGGGACCTTTGCGCCAGTGACCGTTTCGCGCATTCGCATCTTTCGCGGGTACACTATAATAACGGACTACTCCTATGAAATGATCAAAGCGGATCACGTCATACAGTTTGGCGTTTGCCTTGATCCGTCTGCGCCACCATGAAAACTTCTCCTGTTCCATTTTATCCCAGTCATACAGCGGATTCCCCCACTTCTGACCGTCATCCGAAAATGCATCGGGCGGACACCCTGCAACAAGATCCGCTTTTCCACTGCGGTCTATCTGAAACAGTTCCCTGCGTTCCCACACATCCGCGCTGTCCATGGAAACATACAAAGGGATATCTCCGATGATACGCACACCGCGGCTGTTCGCATAGTGCCTGAGCTTACTCCATTGAACATCAAATTCAAATTGGCAGAACTGCCAAAACAGAATTTCATCCGCAAGACGTATCCGGTATTCCTCTAACGCCTTCGATTTCCGGTCACGGATATCAGGTTCCCACGCCGTCCACTCGGCATTTCCCGAAAACGTTTTCAACGCCATGTAAAAAGAATACCCGTCAAGCCAGCTTTTCTGCTCCGCACAAAATTTGCGGAATGATGCATTCCCGGTATCAAACCGTTCGAACGCTTTGCGCAGCACGGGAAAACGATTCTCGAACAGAATTCCGTATGATACGTCCTCGTCATCTTCTCCCCATGAATAAGCCTCGATCTCTTTTGTCTTAAGCAGCCCGTCTCTTACCAATAATTCCAAATCAATATAGTACGGATTGCCGGCAAACGCGGAAAACGATTGATAAGGACTGTCTCCGAAGCTCGTCGGACCAAGCGGCAGCACCTGCCAGTATCTCTGGTGAAGATCCACAAGTAAATCTACGAACTCATATGCTGCCTTACCGAACGTGCCGATTCCGTATTTGGAAGGCAGGCTGGCTACCGGAAGCAAAACCCCGGCTCCTCTTGTCAGCGATGTCATTCCCACTCTGCTTCCTCCTCGAAAATAGCACCCTTCCGTGCGAAAACCTTTTCCAATAGTTTTCGTTTATTTTCGTTCTTGATGTAAATTTAGCACTTTTTTCCTGATAATGCAAGCAGTTTTGCGCAATTTTTCGCAATTTAGTGCTACTCCACAACTTTTTTAGTGCATTTTTGTTAGTATTTCACGAATTTTTTTCGTTTATTTTCGTTTTAACCTTAATCAGTTGATTTTTTTACTTAACATTACTATACTTATGATAGCATAATGTTTTAATTGCGATCCGCATGTACAGAAAGGCGCGTGTTTATACTATGGCAACCACGATCAAAGATATCGCCAACCGGCTCGGCGTTTCTATCAGCACCGTTTCAAAAGGCTTGAACGGTGCAAGCGACATCAGCGAAGATCTTCGCCAGTTTGTTCTTGATACCGCTATCGAAATGGGTTATCAGACGAAAAAGATGAAAAAAGAAGAGAATAAAAAGCTCGCTCTTTTTATTGAAAATATGAATTACGATACGCCGGAAAGTTTCGGGTATGACCTTGTTTTGGGATTTCGTCAGGTAGCGCTGCGTGACAATTGGGACGTTACGATCTCCCCGATCACGCCCGAATTCCAGACCCGCAACAAATATGACAGCTATCTCTTAAAAAGCGGCTACAGCGGTGCTTTTTTGATCGGCTTTGCGCTTCAGGATCCGTGGATGGGACAGCTTGGCTCCTGCAAGGTGCCGACCGTCCTGCTCGATAATTTTATTGACAGAAACCCGTATGTCGGTTCGGTGGAAACCGACAGTGCAGAAGGGATCGACTTAGCGGTCGAGCATTTGATCAAGCTCGGGCACCGGAAGATTGCATTTTTCAACGGTTCACCGCACTCCATGATCACGACAAAGCGCTATGATGCTTTCATCACAAGCATGGAATCGCATCATATTCCGATCAATCCCGATCTTGTCACATTTGGTCATTATGTAAAAGATTCTGCAAAATATCATGTTCCCAAGCTTTTATCAAGCGGAGCGACAGCAATCGTATGCTGCTCGGACAGCATCGCCGAGGGCGTCATTGAAGAATGTACGAAGCGCGGCGTGCGTGTCCCGCAGGATGTCAGTGTGATCGGATTCGACGATCTGCCGTTTGCGGCTTCTCTCACACCGCCGCTGACCACCATCCGTCAGGATCGGCTTGATCTCGGCAAGGGCGCCTATCATGTACTAAGCAACCTGATCAATCATGTATCGATCAGCCGTACTGTCATGCGCGCCAAGCTGATCGAACGGGAGTCCGCCGCTCCGCTGCATAACATATCGCACACGGCATGACCACTGAGTATGACTTCGGGCGATGACTCCATGCGGTCATTCTGTGCGGTCTTTTGTAACGGTTTCGGCACCCTCGCGAAATCGGCGTTATGGTTCTATATTTCTATATGATTTCATGATGTTCTTTCAGCGCTTCCGCCATCTTTTCATACATCGGAAGTTTTATTCCATACTGCCCGGACAAGCGCACTACCTCATAGATCAGCCCGTCGATTTCCGAGGGCTTTCCGGCCTCAATATCCCGCTGCATGGATGTGGAGGCCTCGGGAGAAAGCGCATCCAGTATCGCAAGATTATTTTTTACGATATCCATCTGAAATTCAATGCCCATTGCTACTGCCAGTCTGTCGATCTCACCGACCAGTGCGACAAAAGTGTCCCGCTCATCTCCGGTAACCTGAAACCGCTCCGCGTTCGCATGGTAGCATAGACCGGCAGCCGCCATCGGTGACACATAAGAAAATTTCTGCAGCGCGTCCCTTCTGATGTTTTCAGAAAGTACTGCTTCGATCCCGCTTTGACGCAGGTCTTCTGCAATTTCAAATAATTCCTTCCGCAGTTCTTCCGGATCACGCACGCCAAACACCACCCTGAAGATCGTTCCGTTCATCCAGACCGTCCCGGGCTTCTTTATCTGCGCTGCCACATAAATGCAGCCGTCCGTAACAAGTAATCCGGGCAGTTCTTTCTGCAGTCTTTCCCCTGTTCCATACAGATTTAAGACCGGTATCACGATCGTATCACTTTTTGACACCTCCCTGATAAATGGTATGACGCCTTCGAGCGAGTATCCCTTTACGCATACAAAGATCACATCCGGTCGCTCCAACCTTTTTTCGGCAGAAGCTTTCGCGGCTTCTTCCTGAAGCGCCTCCGCCGAAGCCGTTCCGCACATTCTTATATATTCGCTCATTTCATATGCAGATACCGGCGCGATCGTCTCCGTTCCTTTTTCTGTCTCGAGTAAAATCCCGTGCTTTTGTATTTGTTCAAGATGTGATCCCCGCGCGATCACTGTGACATCCTTCCCCGCTCTTATCATGTAAGCCGCAATGCAGCCTCCGGTCCCGCCGGCTCCTATCACACAATATTTCATCAATCGTTTCCCTCTTTCCTTTTTTGCCGCTCACTCTTTACCGATGATCCGGTCTGCCCCTTCTTTTTCAGGAAGAAATGCGGTTATATCTATGTTTTCGTTGCATTCTTATGGCATAGCGTATAAAATACGTTACTGGCACAAGTTTCGGACATACTCTCATTATACGCGTTTTTCCGCGTCACGCAAGTTTGGAAAGTACTGAACGAATCAGTGTTTTCAAAGAAAGGAAACGTTCTTATGAATATTCAGGTCATTCTTTATCAGCTTATTACCTTGTTTCTTTTGATGGGTGCTGGTTTTATCCTGTTCCGCCTCGGATTCATGACAGAGGATTTTAATCGTGCGCTGACAAAACTTCTGATCAATGTCACAATGCCGTTTTTGATTATTGACTCGGTCCTGACACTTGAACAGCGTGCCCCGCTTTTCACAGTTCTTACGATCCTTGCGGCTGCCGTATTTCTCTATCTCATCCTGCCGCTTTTCGGATGGCTTATCTCCCGCCTGATCGCTGCACCCAAATCACAGCGCGGGCTTTACACATATATGACCACCTTTTCAAACGTCGGTTTTATGGGCTTTCCCCTCATTTCGGCACTGCTCGGCACGGAGGCAGTATTCTATACCGCGCTTTTCAATATGATCTTTAACCTTTCCAGTTTCAGCTACGGCATTCTGCTCATCAGCTCCGGAAATGAGAAAAAAGAAAAACCCCGGCTCAGCATGCTGCTTTCACCGGGGATCTTACTGTCCTTACTCGCTATTGTGTTGTATTTTGCCGCTCTGCCCTTTCCGTCCCCCGTCGTGAATGTCGTCGGGTATATCGGCGGGTTGACAACACCGCTTGCCATGCTTCTGACCGGCGCTTCCATCGCTTCCATGAAGCTTAAGGAAATGCTGCGCGACTGGCGTATGTACCCGTTCATCGTACTAAAACAGATCCTGCTTCCGCTCTGCCTGTATCCGCTGTTTTGCCTCTTCATCCATGATGAACTGCTCCTAAACGTCAGCCTTATCATGCTGTCGCTTCCGGTCGCAAACTCCGCCGTACTTTTTTCCATTGAATATCAGGCGGATCAAAATCTTGCGGCGCGGGGCGTTTTCCTGACGACCTTATGTTCTATTGTGACGATACCGCTTGTCGTATACCTGTGTCTGTGACAAACACCCGAATGCGGGGTTCCGGTTCATTATTCCCGTGAGCAATGAGCCAGGCAGACACGCTTGCGGCAGAGTATTTGACTTTCCGCGTCATTCTGCGATCATGCTTCTTTTTTCTCCGGCATCACGGCAAATCTCTCCGCATTGACATGGTACAGCTCCGGCAGTTTCGACAAAGTCACGCCTTTCCCGCTCTGATAGTTCCGGCGCAGTACCTCATTTGTGGTAAACCGCTCGGTCATGCCGAAGTCGTGGGACCATGTCATATAATACGTCCACGCGGTCTTCTCTCTGATCATTGCATCCACATCCGGCAGCGGTCCGATCTCCCCGACTGCACAGAGCTTCGGCGCCTTTGTCAGGAGTTTCAACTCCTCATATTCGGCGGCACAGCTTGTATGAACATGCGGTTCCGGGTACATATCACGGCTGATCATATCAACAACATCATCACCCGGATAACATGCGGGATCCGCCGCGTTAAACACCCAGATCAGGTTATCCAGATGAAAATGGTTTGTATAACGTTCATACATCATGCGGTACAATTTTTTTACCGCGCCCGCGCCCTTTTTTCCCCACCAGAAAAACTCACCGTCACACTCGTGAAACGGCCGCCAGAGGATCGGCACATGCGCATCGCAAAACGGCCTGAGCAGCCCTGCCATATAGTCCATATCGGACAAAAGCGCGACGTTTTCCGGCGTACCGGACGTCACGGCAAGGTCGGCGTCATAATCGGTGCACTCGGAATAAAAAGACTTATGGCAGCCGCCGAGCGGAGAGAACCAATGCCATGTAAAGGTAATGAGTCCCCCCTTATACGCCCAGTCCCATGCTCTTTTCAGCGTCCCTGCTGCCGCGCGCACTTCGCTTAAGCATTCCTCGTCGCTCTTTTCGTTAATGTTGGGCGAATACGCCAGCAGTTCGAATCCGCAAAGCGCGGGAAGTTCCCCCGTCACCCGATAAATATAGACAAGCTCCTCCTGCCCCATCGTCTGGGTATGCTGTCCCAAAATGACCTGCTTACCCTCAATGGAACTCAGATATTGTAACACGCGCTTTACCTCCTCCTGCGCGTTTGGATTAACCGGTGTAATTGTCGTCTGTGTCTGCATAGCCGTCCTCCTGTGTCTTTCACACCCTGCCTACATGTAAGCATCACGCTTACATATATGTTTCCTGCTTGCATCCAGGTTTCGTGCTTACATATAAGCATCCTGCTCAAATCAGATTTTCTCTACTATACACAACTCCGCAGGGATATAATAGCATAATCCTAGATAAAAATTGTAAGATTCGATTCATCACTCCGCAAAGATATGCTATGATATAGAAGATTTCCGCCAGCACAAAGAACTCTTTCCCGAAAAATCTCTTGCTCAGAAGATTTCCTGCTCTGCAAAGAGACTTTCGCCAGTGAGAAGATCTGCAGACGCATCAAATAGGAGGTTTGGATATGTCCGTTTTCATCAAGATATGCGGTCTCGTCTCAACGGACGACGCCATACTCATCAACCGCTTTCCGGTCACTTTCGCCGGAATTGTGCTCTTTTATCCGAAAAGCAGACGGAACCGCACACTGCCGGAGGCGCGCTCCATCCTTGAAGCGCTCCGTCCCGATATCAAACGAGTTGCCGTCGTCGTTTCTCCGTCTGTTGCGGAGATCGCCGAAATTGAAAAGCTTGATTTTGATTTCATCCAGATACACGGCAGGCTGTCAGACAAAGTGCTGCGCGCGGCAAATCTGCCGATCCTAAAAGCGTTTAACGTCAACGACTTAGATCAATACCCGTCTTTTCAAGCCTGTGATAACATTGCAGGGTATGTGTTTGACGCGCAGGAACCGGGCAGCGGCAAGACCTTCGATCTTTCGATCTTGAATAAGCTTCCCCGTGATGATAAACTCTTTTTACTCGCGGGCGGTCTGTCTCCCGGAAATGTTGCAGGCGCCATCCGTACGATCCACCCCGACGGCGTGGATGTCTCATCAGCTGTCGAGTACGACGGGCGTACAGGAAAAGACCCGCAGAAGGTCGCCGATTTTGTCAGCGCCGTGCGGGGTCTTTCGCTTTCGAGATCCGATATTACGTAACCGTTTTGCCTTGCGTTTCCTAGCTGCTTTGCTTAGTGCCCCATAACCGTTATGTCTTCCGCTCAGCAATCGTTTACCACCGTTTCAGCCGTTTTGCTTTGCATTTGATAACCGTCATGCTTTTCCGATTGATAATCATTTGCCGCCGCTTCATAAGCTTTCCTCTTTGCGGCACGCCCGTCAGACTCAGATTCCTGTCGTTCCGCTTCCGCCCATGAGTTTCGTCATCTCTTCAATGCGCTCTAACGGGAACGGCGGCAGACATAACGGCTTCAGCGCAATGCTCATGAGCTTCATCGGATTGTCATCCGCGCAAGCCGCCAGTCACGCATCAGGCAGCTGGCGGTCCGTATTCTTTACAGCCGGCTATGCGTCCATGATACGCTGCATGGCCATGCTGTGCAACCTTATACATTTTTTCACAAAAAAGAGCTCCCGGATCCTCTATACAAAAAACCCCGGCACCGTGCACAGACTTTCCCGTGCATGACTGCCGGAGCTCTCCTTCCTATTTCTCCTAACGAATGATCCTTTGGATGGTCTTTACCGAAAGATAATACCGGACTGCCAGCTCTTTTGTCGTTGCCCCTTCCAGATAATTCCTGTAAATCTTCCGGTTCCGCTCTTCAAGCTCCCTGCGCAGCTTTGTCTTTTCTCCCCAGACTGCTCTCTCTCCCTGTTTTCTCGGAATATAAACAGTCTGTCCCACCGCGTACTCCTGAAGCAGCTCGATCATCTCCCGTGAAAATAATTTATCCGCCCTGACATAGCTCATACTGCCTCCATTCCACATCGTTTCCGAAAAGAAGGGCAGGGCTATTCATCATATATTATGTATTTGAACAGCCTCCGCCATTCCCTGCAATCGCCTTATTCATTCTAATTTCCTCCTTGTATGATATCGTAGTAATGTTTATCGTCCCTCTCCAGGGACCGGATATCCTCCGTTGCAGATGCAGCAGCTTCTTTATCCTGCCTGACCTCATTATACCCAATGCCAGCAGGATTGACAAGTGCCCGTATACCGCAATATTGGGCAATACTTGCCACCAAATATTAAGCAGGCGCCTGCCGCATACCGAAGTATTTGGCAGACGCCCGTTTGTTTTGTCCCGCGGTCTTTATTCCGCCAGATCCGGAGCTTGCCTTTTACAGTATATGCGGATCGCCTGATCCGCAAATGCCGCTGTTCCGGCTCCCCCGGCGCGGTCGATGTTTTCACTCATGCTTCCTCCGCCGCCGTACATTTTCCCAAGCGATCTCAGAATATCCGGCGTGCAGTTGTAAAAGTGTTCCGTGATAAACGCCCGCAGTTTTTCTACCTGAGCCTGCACGCGCTTATCTTCCGGCGGAAGCGTCTGCATCGCTCCGAATTCCTGAAACAGTCCCATCATGCTTTGGCTGATTGCAGTTAATTCTTCTTTGCTGCGGTTCTTATTTTTTTCTTCAAATTCACGGTACGCCTCTGACTGTCCATACATCTCCTTCGCCTGCTTTGCATACTCGTCAATTTTCGATGTGTCAAATGCTGAAAAATCCATTAGTGGTCTCACTCCTGTCAGTTTTATTCCACGAGCGAGGTCGATCAGATTCTCGATATGCTCCTTTTTTAATTCCAACAGGGTGATCTGCTGATCCAATGCTTTTTTCCTGTCAAAATCCGGACTGTCAAGAATCGCTCTGATTTCCTTTAACGGAAACTGCAACTCTCGAAACAGTAATATACTTTGCAGGCGTTCCAGCGCCATATCGTCATACAGCCTGTATCCCGCTTCCGTCAGCTTCGTCGGGCAAAGCAGACCGATCCTGTCATAATAGTGCAGCGTGCGCACGCTCACTCCAGCCAGTTTACTCACTTCATTTACTGTCATCATCACAGCGCCTCCTTCGTGTTAAACTCATCATATGGTATGACGTAACGTAGGGGTCAAGAAGTTTTTCGTAATTTTTTATTCAAAATATTTTTTGTTAAAATCGTTGCTTTGAAATTATTTTTACATTACAATTGGGAAGGAGGCTTCAAAAAATGATTCAATTAGTTGATGTGACCGAACAAAACTGGATAGAAATCGTCTCACTAAGCGTTGCAGAAGATCAGAAACATTTTCTCGCCAACCCGATCGGCATTCTTGCGAGGGGCTATGTTTACCGCTCCTGCAATGCCAGGGTCTACGGCATATCCGACGGGGAACACGCAGTCGGCGTCACGCTTGTAAGGGACATGGACGAAGAACCCGCATGTTACGACTTACAGCAGTTTATGATCGACCATCGTTTTCAGAACAAAGGATACGGCACTCAGGCGCTGCGGCTGATCCTCGATCTACTTGCCAAAGAACATCACTACGATCAGGTAGAAGTATGTGTCAATAAAAACGCCGGGGCAGCACTCCGTGTTTATCAAAAAATAGGTTTTCAGGATACCGGATATGTGGATGAACGTGTTCCGGACTGCCTGAACCTCATGTATCGGTTTCCGGATCTGTAAAGTACCTCATGTAGCACTTGAAATCTGACCGGCAGACTGATATTTACAGTCCTGCCGGTCAGATTTCAGTATCAGCATCTTATGCCTGGGGTATTTCAAAGTTTCTCACGCCGATCCTCGATCCTGTCATTGATGATTCCTGCTTACGTCACGCTGCCGCATCATCCAGCCGCGTCAGCGTATTCCCACACCATGAAAACAGCAGCTCAAACGCCCATTCAAAATCAAACTCCTGCCCGCTCTGCAGATTCATCGCCGCCTCCAATACATCCTTATCCTGACCTTCCAGCACGCAAAGCAATTCCGATTTCGTACCATAAAATACACCCGTTCTCAGGCAGGTCAAATTCTGAAGGATAAAAAATACCTGTTTATAGGTCCCCGGCAGATGTGATCTGCTTTTTTCACGATCGGCATGAATGAAGCGGTGTCCCAGCTCATGATACAGATTACCAACACTTAATTTGACAAAATTTTTGATATCAACCGCCGTATATCGGGGTACATATTCAGACAATGTTCCGTAAATATCCTTCGTTGCGTAAAGCAGATGGCAGATTTCCAACGGGTTCCAATGAGCAAGCTCCTTTTTTCCGCAGATAAACCCACACGACTTTTCATAATAACCGACATATATAAGAATATCACGATATCGTTCCAAGTCCCCAACCTTAATCTCGTCGATGACTGCCATGATGTCAATATCACTGTTTTCATTCTGCTCGTTTCTGAGATAGCTTCCCTGCAGTCCCAGATAAACAAGACGCTCTCCAAATTCTTCCCTCAAAAGCATCAGTAGCTTTTCGATATAAGAATCAATCTGAAACATTTGGTTTTCCTCCGTTTTATCCCCTCTTGTTCTGCTTTTACTTCATCTTTGCTCCCATCTGCGTGCTTTTCGCATTCTTCGGTGTGAAGATTAAAATCACTTAGCGATGTATTTTCGAGCTTAGTGATTTCCTTCACACTTATCAACCGCAATGCCATCTTTTTATAAAGCCAGTCCGTCATTCCATTCATTTTCTCTAAATCCGACAAGTATCGTATGCTCCATCACCAGAAGCGGACGCTTCACTAACATTCCGTCCGTTGCCAACAACCTGAGCTGTTCCTCCTCGCTCATGCCCGGCAGTTTGTCCTTTAGGTTCATTTCTTTGTATAAGACCCCGCTTGTATTAAAGAACTTCTTTAATGGCAGTCCGCTTCTCTGATACCATTCTTTCAATTCCTCATAGGCGGGGTTGTCCTCCGCAATGTGGCGGTCCGTATAAGCGATCTTCCTCTCATCCAGCCATTTTTTTGCCTTTTTGCATGTGGTGCATTTGGGATATTCTATCAATAACATATTTGAACCCTCCTAGTTATCCTTGTCTTTTTTGTCTTTCTCTTTGCCATTCGTTCTCATACGCAAAGCCCTGCGTCATTTCATAAATTTGTCGATCTGCTCAAGAAGCATCTTATCCTTCTGATAAGAAAAATCCGTCGCATTCACTTCGATTGCAGTGCCGGTGATCTTTTCTTTCCTAATCCATTTCGTACATTTCTGCGACTTATTTTGGGGGATATGCTTTCATAAAAACACTGACCATACCTCACGTTTTGGCATAGCATAAAACTTGCAGATTCCTCTCAAATGAGCGATTCTTTTCATAGAAAAAAAGAATTGCGGCTGCCAAAGTTATAAGGGCATACGTTGCCATATTCGGGCGTGATCAAAAGCGAGTGTCTTCCGATCGTACCCATAGTACTATTTCCAATCCACCCCAGTCTTCTCCCTCACCCCATCCTCATTACATGCAGCTCGTGCAGCGCCCGCGTCGCCGCGACATACTGAAGCTTCGCTGTCTTTATGCTGTCGGTTTCGGCAGGCGGGTTCCACAAAAGCACCACGTCGAATTCCAGCCCCTTTGTCATCTGCACAGGCAGGATCGTCACACCCTCCAGCCACTTTCCGATCCACTCTGCCTCCGCGTCACTTCCGCAAATCACCGCGATGCTCCCGTATCCCTTCTCTCTGGCGTTTTTCACGATTCCCTGTGCGCGCTCGTACATCGCCGTCTCATCATATAAAGAATATTCCTGCACCGGTATGCCGTGACGGATGACCGGATCGATCTGGTAGCGTCCGAATGACGCTCTCTCCAAAATCTTACCCGCATACTCCGAGATTTCGATCGTGTTCCGGTAGCTCTTTCTGAGAAGCCGGAACGTGTCTCTTTTCCCCGTGAGCACCCATTTATTCATATCTTCCCAGTCGTTCATACCCGTCTCATAATTGATATTCTGTGAGACGTCACCCATGATCGTAAAATAGCATGCCGGCAGCACCCTGCGCAGCACATAATAAACCGGCGCGCCGAAATCCTGCGCCTCATCAATGAAAATCTGGCCGAATTCCTCATCCTCTTTTTTCTGCTTCACGCGATAATAGATCAATACCATTGCCGCAGCATCATAGACATCATACTCCCCTGCGGCCGACTTTTGCTCATGAAGCAAAAGATCGATCGTTCCGGGAAATTTCTCTGCATAATCCGTGAGAAATTCCTGATACAGTGCACAGACACTTTGGGTTACCGCCTGATTTTTATAATGCTGCTTATATTCCCTGCATTTTTTCTGATAATACTCTTTCTCACCATCCGGACTCAAAAACTTGAGTTTCGTACGCACACGCTCATCCAAAGTGACAAGCAGCCGGTAAATACTGTACTCCGATGTCTCTTCCCTCAGACGCTCGATGCTGCTCTCCGTCAAAATGACTCCAAGCTCACGGTCTCTCAATTCCTTTGCCGTTACTTTCTGTCTTCGAAGACGAAGCAGCCACCGCTCCAGCGTCAAGATAAATTCCATGCGGCTTCGCAGCTCCGCATCCGGCAGCGGCGCGATCAGTTTCTGCTTTTTGGTCCATTCTTTTTTTAGCAAATAGGTGATCATGGCATCCATGCGCTTCTGCTTCACGTCATGGACATCGAGTTCAGGCAGTCCGCTCGTAATATAAGAAAGCAGCAGATCGTTGCCTCCGATGATGCAGAATTCATTGGAGGTAAAGCGCTCTTTATAATTATACAGAATGTAGGAAATGCGGTGCATCGCCACCGTCGTTTTGCCGCTTCCCGCCACCCCCTGCACCAAAATATTCTTAAACGGAGACTCCCTGATGATCTCATTCTGCTCCTTTTGGATCGTCGCGATAATATCCCCCAGCACCGCGTCTTTGTTTTGGGAAAGATACTGGACCAGCAGCGCGTCGTTCGCCGCCACATCGCTGTCATAATAGCCCTTCAACACTCCTTTTTCCACGTCATAAGTCCGTTTCAGATACAGGCAGATGGGGATCTCCTCTCCCTCCTCGTCGCCGCCGGAGCCGCTCTCGGGCAGACGGTAGCATCCCTCACCGATTTCGTTTTCATAATAAACGCTGGAAATCGGCGCACGCCAGTCTGCGACTACAACGTCGGTCTTGTTGCGAAAAACACCGTTTTTTCCGATATAAACCTTTTCCCTGCTTTCGGTCTCATTATCCAGATAATCGATCCTGCCAAAATAAGGATTCTCATACGCGGCGCGGTTTTTCTTCAGCTGTCCCGCCGCATGATCCTCCAAACTCTTGCTCGTCATCATCTGATTGTAGAGCTCCACGTCGCCGCCCTGCATCATGCGAAACAGTTCCTGTGTCTTTTTGTGACGCTCCTCAAATTCCGCCTCATACCCGGCAGTATTTTTCAGTATCAGTTCCCTGCAATCGTCAAAATGCCTCTGCTCCTCCATCCGTTCCGCGTCCATCGGTCTCCTCCTTTACATATCCGTCTCAGCCTCTTGCGTAAGAAGATTCTCAAGATCATCCGCATAAGAAAATAGCCTATAAAAAATTATAAAGAAAAAAAGAAAGATTACTAGACTTTTATTTTGAAATGTGATAGAGTGTATATACGAGTCGTGCCTAAAATTCTATTCAAAATTTTAGGCATTTTTTTACGCAATTGCGTATTTTTATATTGAGTTAATGCGTACCTTAAATAACATCAAAGATTTTATTATACAAATTTGCAAACAAACATCAGGCGGGCATAACAACAGTATACCCGCCTGACTATCAATCCCCCCACAATCTGTTCAATACTTTCTAATCAGAAACCCTGTTCAATGTAAAATCATCCACTGTTCCCCAGCTTGCCGCATTACACTTCATACGAACGCCGATGATCAGCGTGCCGTCGGTCACTTTAATATCCGTGATCGTCGGCGCTTTCCAATCAACCCATGTCGTCACCATGAACGGCTCCGTCAGTTCTTCCCCATTCACGACCGCATACAGTTCCATTGAGGAATCCGCAGACACATCACCGCCCTGCGCATAAACGGTAAGCTGATACGTTCCGGGCTCTAAGTCCGTAAATTCCTGCTCGATCGAAAATTCCATATCAGAATCCGCCGACCAGAAGTGAAACGACGTCTCTCCGCTGTATGCATCGTCCGCCTTTACCTGAAAATCGGTCGGATTGCTTTCACCCGCGTAAGTCACTTTCCACATGGAAGTGTCGGCATCCTCAAACCCCGGGTTCAAAACATGATTGATCATGATTACCTGTATATAGCAGATAACTTCCGTTCCGTCCTCGAGCGTTCCCGCCACCTCATAGTCTCCGCCGACATTCGTATCAATCGCGGCGATCTGCGCTTCATCCCATACGACCGGAACTTCCGTGTTCGCAGCGCGGTCGTTATAAATGACCGGAATCGTCTCAGGGAGTTCAAGCGCCCCGCCCACATCGCACAAAACGGAAACCTTTGGAATATCATCGATTGCAAGCGGCGCAGTCGAACCGTAGCGCAGATACTTAAATACATTCAATGATGCAAGCGGGTGTCCGTCAAAGTCGAACATCGCCTGATTATCCCACGCACAGCCTCCGTAATACAATCCTGCGTCCTCAGGGTCATAATCCGCCGCAAAGCTGCTCGCCCAGCCGCTTCCGTATTTCTCCCAGATTGCAGAATTATCCACAGTCGCCTCGCCAACCGGAACCCATGCTCCTTCCCAGTAGAAAATACCAAGCACACCGACATCATTTGCCGCCTCGCAGATATCACGGATCATGGAAGCCTGACTCTGTACGGTTGCCGCATAGCCTTCAACCAGATCGTCGGTACCCTTAAAGCTGTTCCCGCATCCGTCTCCATCCTCCGCAGTATAACAATAAGATGTCTCTGCGATCATAACCTTTTTGCCGTAATTTTCCTGAATATTTGTCGCAACGGCCTGCATATTCTCATTCGTGCCGTCCCAGAACGGATAATAGGATAATCCCATAATATCATAGTCTAATCCCGCCTCCGCAAGCGTTGCTGCCAAATTGTCGATCTCATCCGGCTGGTTGATCCGTGTATAATGTACAACGACCTGAATGTCCTGACCAAAAGATTCGGAGATCTCGCGGACCGCACGGCTTCCTGCATGCAGAAGCTCCACTACATTTGCAATGTCCTTTTCCCCGGACATGCCGTTATTGATCTCATTTCCGATCTGTACCATACCGACATTCACGCCGGCATTTAAGAGCTCCGTTAAGCTTTCTTTCGTAAATTCATAGAGCGCGTCACATTTTTCTTCCACGCTCATGCCTTCCCATGCTTTCGGTGCATGCTGGCGCTTGGGGTCTGCCCAGAAATCCGAATAGTGGAAATCAATGCACACCTTCATGCCATACATTGTCGCGCGCTTACCAAGCTCGACCGCCGTGGCAAGGTCATTATTTCCGCCGCCGTATCCGTTTCCGTTCTCATCATAGGGATCGTTCCATACGCGAAGGCGGATATAGTTGACGCCTGCCTGCGCCATCGTCATAAAAACGTCCTGTTCCTCGCCTTCGAAATTATAGTATTTTACGCCGCTGTTTTCCTCAGCAAGCACGGTGGAGGCGTCCATTCCGCGGATAAAGTCGTCAGAAATCCCGTCAATCGGCTTAATGAAAATTTCAGACTCCTCCGACGCTGACGGCAGCGGAAACGTCGTGACTTCGATCGTCTCCGGCTGCTGCGCACCCGAATCCGGTTCCGACACATCCGGCTCCTGCGTCTGTGCTCCGTCACCCTGCGCATCATCTGCCGGTGTTTCCGTAGACGTCTGCGCTCCGGTGGAAGAATCCGCATCCTTTGATCCGCATCCCGCCAATACTGCCCCGCAAAGGGTGATGCTTAAACATACGGCTGTTAGTTTCGCATAAAATCGTTTTCTCATAAAATTGTAGACCTCCCGTTTTGACTTCTTTACTCTTGTGAAGATTTTATTTATAATGATCCTATACCTTGGGAAACAACAATCCTTCACCGTTTCAAATCATTGTTTCCTTCGGAATCATTATAGAAAATTCCTATTTTATGTAGCAATATCGCAAAACGATATATACAGCCCTTTTTTGTATCATATTCGGGAATAGGGTATGGAGGAGGACAAAACAGCCATGACAGAAAACCGTTTCGGTTTAGATATGCTGAGCGCTTTAGACAGCCGCGATTCTTCAATCAAAGTACAGAACGGCGAAAGCGATTTCAGCCGTTTTTACCATATGGACGTGCCGTTTCAACTGACATTGGAATATTGTAACGGTCCGGATCCCAAAGATTATGTCAATATCGTTACCCTGTCCGCGACAAAGGCGGTCATGTATCAGGAATCTCTTTTACAAAAAAATAACTCCTATACCAAAAACGCGCCGCACTTCCATGACTTTTTTGAGTTTGTATTTGTACTGGAAGGAAATATCATTCAAAAAATCGAAGGAAAAGAATATCACTATACCGCCGGTTCCTGCTGCCTGATCAACCGTAATCTGCGTCACATGGAATATTATCACGAAAAAAGCCGCGTGCTGTTCATCGGTCTGTCGCCCGATATGATCACGGAGCTTTTTGACTCTGCACAGAATCCTCTTTTCCCTAATGAAAAAGAAATCTATGACAGCCGCCTGTACCATTTTATTTCTAACGACTTAAAAGAGCCCGGCATACGGGCCTATCTCGATTTCATACCGGCATATCAGAACCATCTTCATGCCGCACATCTCCATACCGTGGCAGAAAAGATGATCCACACGCTTCTTCATCCGGAATTTGGCGCCTCGCATCAGATCAAAGGATTGTTATGTACGTTTTTATCCTATCTGTCACTGCCGAAGTATTACCATTGCACCAATGTCCGCCTTGATACCAACAGTGATTTTCTGCTCTTTTCGCGCATCACCCGGCTGTTTGAGGAAAGTGACGGCCGCATGTCACGTACGGAGCTCGAACAATGCCTGCATTACAGCGGAGACTACTTAAACCGCATCGTCAACAAATTCACAGATATGTGTCTGTATGACTACGGCATGTCCTTCTGCATGAAAAAAGCAGCGCTGCTTCTGACAGAATCCGACGATTCCATCAGCGCCATCGCTGCCGCTCTCAAATTTACAAACCGCACACACTTTTATTCACTTTTCAAAGAAGCATACGGCGTTACGCCAAAAGAATACCGTCGGTCACGCTCCTGACGCATAGCCGGTCCGCTTTCCGTTCTCCCGGTCTGCTTTCATGAGCGTACGGCTCTTACTCCCGAATCACTTCGATCGTAATGCCCTCCTCCGTAACAGCGCCGATCCGGATCGACAATTCCGGGTCTTTCAGCGAACCGGCCGTTGTATACCACCCGAAATCCGATGCCTCCCCGTATCGGACCGTATCTCCGGTCTGGTAAAATCCTTCTCCATCATTGATCAGCTTTAGAATCCGGATCCCCTCATCCGAACTATTATAGTATGAACTGAAATTTTCATAGCGATAATAGGGTTCCCCATCGTAATCCCTCTCAATCCTTGCATCGACATGAAAAATCCGCACGCCTGCATCTTCATCAGAAAAAAGACCTTCGTTATTTCCATCCGGCGTATTATATTCCAGCAAAAAATATTCACCGTCAAAACGGGACTGCCCGCCCTGCGGAAAGATAACGGCGCACCCGCCCTCATGTGCCGGCGGCAGAAGAAAGGATGCACTCTGCGCATCCGGGTCCATGACCTGCACCTGATCCCTGGTAAGCCATCCCAGCATCAATTTAGAAAACTGTGAGAAATCCCCCTCGGAATCATCCATCCGTTCCATTCCCGCAATACCGTGAAATCCCTCCCAATCTTTGGAATTGTATTTATAATAATCCGGCAGACCCATACAGTGCCCAAGTTCATGCTCCACAGTCGCCTGATATACCTCGCGTTCCCTCTCATACGGCTGCTCATCATTGATGATATAATGCCGTACAGAGATTCCATCCACACAAAATTCCGGATTCTGGTACCATGTCGCCTGACATCCCCACCAAAAATCCACATCACCGCCCGATGGCACCGAGATCACAAGCGAATCCATGATATGATCACCATTCCGGTCATATGTGGAAAAATCGATCTCCTCATCATAATAAGTGAGCACTTCCATCACGAGTTCTTCAAACCCGTAATCATTCTCATAGGAAGCGATCTCCTGCTGCGCCTCATAAAACCAAACATCTCCGTCTAAATGCAGCCGGCCGTATGACGCCGTATCATAATATGCGCTGACGCTGTCCTCACCGGTAAAAAGCCATTCTTCCAGTTCCTCTTTTCCGACCATATTCGACCGATACGCCGTATCCGGAAACGACACAACAAACACGGGAAAACACGCCTCCCCCACGGACTGCATACAGGAAGAATCCTCTCCGAACGCAGGCGCGATATAAGCATCCCCGTCACCCGGAACAGGATCACTGCGATTCTCCGGAAGCACGGACGGACCGGGAATCCGGTATGTCCCAAAAAACAATAACGCAATCAGCCAAAGCAATATCCGAACCATCCCTGCGTTTCCTCCATACCATCCCTAACATTACCTTTTTCTGTTTATCTCTTCTATATTATCTCTTTTAAATTATCTTTTCCATTTATTTTTTAACTAATTTTTTCTACTTATTTTTCTATTAACCTTCTCTATTTGCCCTTCCTATCTCTCTTGCATCTCTCGGAGTATCCTTAACCCGTTCAAGCCATATCCTGCCATTCTTTGCTTCTGCCTCATGATATTCGCATCCAAGCCGTTCCGCGATTTCGGGTGCGGTCTCATCAAACAGATCGCACATGATAAACACCGCACTCCAGACTTCATCCACCGTAACGCCGCCATAGGTCTTAAGAAAACGATCCCACACCTCAGGCTGTAACCACCTGTACATATACTTGGCAGATTTTCCGACGCTGACGCCAAAATCCGTCTCAAATCCGATTTTCCATGTCAGAATCCGGATCAGCTGCGGGCGCACGGCCATGCCCATCATATCGTGGACGTAAGGAAGTTCCCCACGCCATAACCCCTTGGCCACATTATTTAAGCACCACCAAAATTCATTGCAGACAGCGTAAAATTCCGCTCTGGAAGGTTTTTTCACGCGGTACGCCTCATCTGTCGAACAGGGCACCGCAGGCAGTATGCCGTCTTTGTCGAGTAAGATCCTGCACAGCTTATCCTTTTCAATGTTCACACTCCGAACCGGCTCTACATGCAGGTCGATCCGGTTGCCGTCTTCAAACTGAATCAGCCATCCATAGCACTCGTCAAAATTTGTATCCTTTCCCAGCGATCTGTCAAGCTCATCCGGCATCTGCATATACAGCCGTTCCCCAAAACGGTCGATCCAATGCCTGTCCTCATAAAACGGCTTCGTCTCCGTAACGACATATACGATATCATAATCCTGAAAGAGATCCTTCGGGACATTCGGATTTGTGCGGGAGCCATTCATATAAACGGCACGGACCCGCTCATCCGCCTGCGCCGTACCAATGATAAGATCATACATTTCCTGTTCCGTTCTCATACATTCCGCTACTCCTCAATTCAGGCTCGACAATATAAACTGCCATTTATCTTCATCAGGCCACGAAGAAAGTTCTTTGATCTTCAGATAAAGTTCCCTGCTCTGCCTTATTTCTTCTGCCGATACGCCGATCTGCTGCTGCGACATCTTAAGAGCCGGAATAGACTCGGGGATATCAGCGCTCATCTGCGCGCTGCTCAAATATCTCAGCATTCGCACCCTCGGCGTCTCCATACGCTCCTGCCATTCTTTTTTTCGTATCTGCCAGTCTTCCATCGACCCGACCTCATCAAGCTGCGGCAGAATGTAATCGCGAAAATCGCTCCCGATTCGTTTTTTGATATCCTCCACGTCCATATCCTGCGGCTGATAATTCCGGTACCCGTCGATCTGATACCCTAATGAATTGTGATAAGGATGAAGATATCCGCAGTCCGGCAGCAGAAGACATTCATGGACACCGGAGGAAGCGCATTCATTCCATTGCCTGATCTCCTCTTTTGAAAATTCTTTTGGACGTACATCAATATGGAACCAGAATGTAAAGCCTGTTGCGGCAGAATTAAAATGCGAGCTCTGAAGATTCACCAGCATGCAACACTCCCCCTGCACACGGTAATAGGTCTGTCCAAGGGTTCTAAAACCGGCTTCTTTGAACGCCGGCGTAATGACTTCCCTGATCACGATCGTTTTTTTCTCTTTTGAGGTCATGGTGTTCTCCTTTCGTCAAACCTATCATCAGATATTTGCAAAGCTCGTTATGCTTTTAATATTTTTTATATTACCATGCATTCTCTTTTCCCGCAAGCATTCACGGAGCGCGCAGTGATCAGCCATCGAAATGATCCTGTGAAATGCGTTGGAAAAACCGATGTCTTTTGCTATAATACAATCATATTCACTCAAACATTAATCTTATGCCATTGGCACTTACCAGAGGACTAAACGAGGTATCCCCATGAAAAAATCATTTTTATCCGCATGTGCTGCTATCGGCGTTTTTCTAGCGGCTGCCGCCGCGGTCTTTGCGCTGTTTTCTACTTATACACATTCACAAAACGGACCTTGCTATCTGACTCCGATCGTGACAGATGCAAGAGGGTGGGATCTTTATACAATAGAAAATGGCACGCGCCGCGCGCTTGAGCCGGAAGAACTATTGCAGATCAAACCGGGCAATACTTTCTATTTGTCCCGCACTCTGACACAGGATCTTGAACATGACGGTCATACGTTTCTGCTTCTCGGTACCAACTGCCCATGGGCTGTTTTTTTGGATGACCATTTACTCTATACGACCTGCCCAGAAGCGGATTTATCCATGGATCATGTCATATTTCCCGATTCTTACCGGGGGCTTTCTGCACGGAGTGAGTCCGTACGCTGCACACTACCTGCAAATTTCGCGGGCAGAACGCTCACGCTTGCCTGCGCACATGAAACGGACGCCGAATACATTTCCATGCCCAGAATCCTTCTGTCCTCTGAGGCTTTGGAATCGGAGCTCTCTATGAAAAATGCCAACTCCCATATGATCCCGGCGGCAGGATTTGCGATCACGGCATTGATTTTATTCGGCATCTGGCTTTTTGCCCTTTTTCACGGAATCCGGACGCCGCATACTCTGCTTTTGATTTTTGCCGCCCTTTTACAGACATTTTCCCATCTGCGGCAATATGAATTTTCCTCTCCGGCATCAACTTTCCTGGACACGACTCTTTCACTGTATATTCCCGCCGTCTCTATGCTGCTGCCGCTCACATATCTGTTCCTTGAAATAAAAACAGCACGGAATCGTATTTTATTCGGTATCATTGTAGCCTTATCCGCAATTATTTCATTGATCGCGCCAACTGCCGGTCAGTTCGGAGGCCTGCCGTTTTACAGCCCTTTTTTGGAATCTAATAAGGTATTTTATGTTACGCTGACAGCGCTTTTGATTTTTTCTATCATAGAAACAAAAAATCCAGTGTTTTCGGAACGTTTACCGGGAAAGTGTAGGAATAATCAAGAAATAAACGACTTTTCTACACCCTCCGGTACTACGTTTCACTTTTGTTTCTGCAATAAGAATATGGCTATATTATGACACAGGTCGTACCTCTTTACAATAAAAAATGCCGCCGATTGTCAAAAGGCAGCAAGGCACTATAACCATATTCAAATCGTATCGGCACGACTTACTGTGCCTTGTTGTAATTTGCAGAACTGATTCCAAGGAGAACCCCAAGGAAAGTGTCAACAGCCGTAATGGTGCCGACTACCTGCTCGCCATAGGGGAGACCCCAGATCCCAGCCAATGCAAAGTACAGGGTACCCGCAGCCGGAAGCAGAAACTGTGCGATCCATTTCAGTACATCGTAGGTTTTGTTACTCATGCTCATGATTTTGTTCCTCCATTTCATAGGTTGATTTATGAATCGGTAATTTGTTTACCTCATTCATCACACGTTTTGCGGAGCCGTTTGTCAAATATTGATTCCTGCTCTTTGAACTCAATCAATTTCGGCTTTGTTTCCGCAATTTCACCCTCCGGATTTTTTTCAGTTTCAAATTTCTCAGTCCGAAATCCAGAGTAATAGCTCCGGACTCGTGAGCCATCATCAAGATTGAACCGCTCTTTGTAATCTCTGAAATAGTTTCTAAGTTCCTCCTTAAAGATTCTCTGGGAGAATGGAAATGACACCTTTGCTTCATCACAATAGGTCTTATACATCTCCCAGGCAGCTTTTAAAGTTGTTCCGTCTTCTTTTTTGAATACATGGTACGAATCAACAATGAAGTTGTAAAAGTCATTGGATGCTCCCAGCATAGCAATAGGAATATAGTCGTCATACATACCGGGGTTTTCCAAATACACTTCCTGACAGTGAGAAGCAATAGCTCCAAGTTCAAAACCAACCTGCCTCACAATCGCCTTGTAATCTTTCGGACTTAACTTGTCCCCTGTTGGGGATACGTGTATCAGTCTTCGGATAAGACCGGATTTAGCATCTGTTATCTTTACCGGTTTGTTTGTTCCCATAAAAAGGAAACATTTGAATCGGTTGGCATAGGTCGATTTGAACTTTTCATTTACTGTCATCAGTTCATGAGATCTGCTCATATTTTTTCTTAACGCACTGCCATGTAATGACCGATCCAACTGCAGCCCCCATAGCAAACATTACAAAATTGGTTACTTTACTCATCATCGGTCTCCTCATTTTTTATAGTCATCACCGTTAATGCCAAGCCGCCAAACAGCATGGACACACTTATCAAAATTCCTCCTGTGATATGTCTTTTCCTCTTGGTATCCAATATGTAATCTAACATGGATATCAAACTCTCGAATCCTTCCATGTCGTTACATCTCCTTTCCGCCGGACAGAACGGCGATTCCGCCGACAAAACAGATACCAGCCATGGCCGCTAACGCATAGGAAACAAATGTCAAAACATTACTCATAAGTCAATTCTCCTTTCATTCATACCTTGAAAAATAGTGGTTTTCTACTTGAAACATGGGAACGCCATAATCGCTGTAACATCCAGCCGTAAAAAATACAACATCATAGTTTGTTCGACATTCCAGCTCTTCTCTGACAAGCTGACAAATATCTTCTCGCACTTCACAGCAATCCGCTCTACCGTTCCACATTGATGAAAACTGATACGGCTGATAAATCACATCGTAAGCTGTATCGGGAAAATGTTCGGAGTCCATACGGTTAAGAATCGTGTCGATCACCAGCCGTTTACCCTCTTCGCATTCTCCTTCAGCTTCGGCCATAGTGACCAATGCAATCAGCGCAATATCTTCATCTGGAAGTAATTCTTCTTTCTTTTCAGTATCCTTCATGTTCATTACAGAAATATCTTCTGTCAGTTCATAATTGACAGCGGCTATGTGCAGCGGAATAACTTCCGTTTCAGGATTAATCGTTATTACAGTAATCTTACAACCTACTTCCACTCTTTGTCTTGTAACATAAATCATTCTGTCAATCTTATCTTGTGTAATTTGAGGACTTGAAATAATTATCCGCTTTTCAGCCTCAACCAAATCCTGTTCAAAAATATCTGAATAATTTCCAGAGTCATAAATCGCATTTGCAGTTTGTTTCTCTAGCACCATATTTGAAATTAAAGAATAACCTAGACGCTTATATGTCCTAAGCCTCTTAGCATACATGTTTTCAAATACCTTTCTCTGCGCAATGAGATAACTGCATACAACCGTTTTACCAAATGCCGTTGTTGCACTAAGCACACCATGATCATATTGGAGCATTCTATCCGCCGCCAAATCTTGACCTGTACGTAAATCACCATTAAAGGTAACTCTGATTGGTCTTCCTTTTTCCCGATGATCCACAAGATCGTATTCAATGCCAGCTTCTTTACAATTACTTATCAATGTATCCCTAAGACCTCTTGGAATCCGTATGTATCCATCTATGTCCTGTCCCATATAAATAGCACTAAAATTATAATAATTCGAATAACCCAGTCTCTTGTTTTTATAAAAAATAGGATTATCAAAGGCTGCTAAACTCCTAATCTGATTTTGAATTCTTGGCATAAGATTGAGTTCATCGACATACACCCCGTCACCAAGAACTATATGCATCTTACCAATAACATCAGATTTGAAAAATGACTGTTTCTTCTTCCAAGGCTTCGGTCTATCGACAACCTCTGCTGACGAAACACCTATTGTTTCAGATATTTCCGCTTTCCATTTTTGCATAAAATATTCAATATCTTCAATTGATAATTTAGTAGTATGGTTCAAAAGTATATCCCACTGATCCGGATAAGCATTCCAATTCCTATCAACAAATGCACTATTACCATTCTTCAAGGCCTGTCCCTGAAGTGGTAAAGCTATTAAATTTCCAATACTGCTTGACACATCCTGGCATGGATACATTCTGTCATAATACTGAAACGACTTCATATTTATTGAAGATTGGCCTTTATCAAGTAATAAGAAACCAAAATTCCTAGCAAGAGAGGCCGAAATCGGTCGTTTAAAGAAAATCCATACATGCGCACCTTTTCCTGACCTAGAACGCTCTATCAATGGTGTAATTCCATTCTTTTCACACATCATACGAAGTGCATCAACTTCTTTATGCCATTCTTCTGTAACATTGGCAAAGTCTGTAGCTTCGGCACCTTTCTCATGATTATCAAAATCAAATACTATAAATCTACATGTTCCATCCGGAAGCAGTGGATAAACACCAAGCACGTCCGATCCATCTTCCTTATAACCTACTAAATGTTCAACAATCTTTTTCGCAGTAAGTTTTGTCCACTTAGTATTCTCACAATCTTCACAGCGAATTTTCTCACCTCTTTGTTTTGGACATAGTCTATCATTCCAACGATTATCACACTGTGGAAAATATCCTCCATTTTTTCCACGCTTCGCATATACATCGGTTCTCCCCCAAAACATGGCAAAATACTTATTAGCCATATCTTCAGTTATAAATTTATCAATAATTCTTTCGCCCTGGTCAGGATCATACTCCGCTGTATCTTCCATTTTATCTTCAAATACGTTACTTTCTGGATATGCTATATTTGCTTTCTTCAATTTTTCTTTTAAATAGGCATTCTCTTCTTGTAGCTCCCTTACCAATTTACGAAGCGAGTCAAGATTTTCTGCTTCAATATTCATTTTTTATTCTCGCTTTCTTAAAGGGAACATTTTACACCTACCTTTATCACCTTACATTATTTACGAATATGGTAGGTGTAAATTATTCATTTATTTTCCAATACCCTTGTTTATCTGTTCCAACACGAACAATTATTCCTTTATCACGCAACATTTTCATTCTTTTATATATTGTTTTTTCACTAACGCTAAGCTTTTCCGCCATAGATACATAGGTCATACCCGGATCAATTTCTAATAATTCAAGCACCATCTTTTCTCCATCAGATAATACTTCACCTACCTCTACACCTACCTTTACACCTACCCTATCAATCACCTTACCTGGGCCATGCACAACTCTATCTTCCGGCGCAGTAAATTTCACCATAATATCACCTGGATTTATTGTAAATTCAGGCATAGGTAAATCATCTGCTTTACATCAGCAATCCACTCCACCTGTTTTTATAAGTGTTCAACCGTCCAAAACCGCCCTAAACCCACATAACTTTCGGCGTACAACGTTTAACCTCTCCGCGTATATAATCATATAAAAATAACCTTTCAGCGCACTTATTGTAAGCTACGCCAAAAGGTTTATTTTCACTACACCCGTATTCTATTTTTCGATTAAAGCACATATTTTACAGGCATATATTTTTAATATGTTCTAGATAATATAGCCCTCAAACCCGCTTAAACTGGGCATTTCTTAGAGAGGAGACAAACCGTCTCAACATGTGTCGTCACCGCCTAATGAACACGTTTCGTCCACCACGTCACTCTCACATGAACACAAACCCAATTCTGCGTCCATTTCCACAATTACAGTCTTATCAACAACTTCTGCCAGCCTGCTCTCCATCTTATGACACCCTCTTTTCTTCTTTTGACTTCTTTGCCTTTTGCTTAAATTGCTCCTTAGCATGTGGCACTGTTCCTGTTTGATTACCTTTTAACACAAAGGTCAGTTTGTAAGGATCGGGTGTCCCGTCTTCCTCATATCCTCCGACAATTACCCTGTCAATGATACTCTCAAAAACCACCCTGTCAAATTCATCAAGAACTTGTTCTTTTTCAAGTGTGTCACGGAGTTCTGACATCCGCCTGTTTATATCTTTCTGTGTGCAGATACTGTCCTCAAGAAGTGCTTTCCTCTCGGACAGTTTATGAAGCTTTCTGGTGAAATCCACCATTTTTTCCTCATACACCTCTTTGGATATTGTACCATCGATCAGCATGTCTGTCATTCGCGATTTTTTTGATTCCAGTGAAGAAATATCCTTATCAATCTGCTGTTTCTTCCGCATATTCTCATCACTGTCAGCTGATTCCACCACATATGACAATACCACATCAAGCACATCATCAAAATTGCCTGCCAGCAGTCCAAAGGCATCCAGAAAAGCTCCCTCCAAAATTGCTTCATCAACTGCCTTACAGTTCGGGCAGTTGGTAATTCCATTCTTAGTGGCATTCATACACTGCCACACCGGTTTTTCATAATCAGACCTGCTGTGTCTTGTCCTGCGTGTG